>Ga0209342_10000876_pt1 | contig 34694 bp, 32 predicted proteins | sample RifCSP16_2_FD_184023 | JGI IMG/M metagenome (GOLD analysis project Ga0209342, IMG submission 184023) | Soil microbial communities from Rifle, Colorado - Rifle CSP2_sed 16_2 (SPAdes) (version 2) | ecosystem: Environmental > Terrestrial > Deep subsurface > Rock core/Sediment | place: Rifle...
CGGTTGTCGAACCAGGCGAGGCCGACGCTGCCCGCCGCGCCGGTCGCGCGCCAGCCGAGCTCGAGGCCGGTGCTCTTTTCGGGCTTGAGGTTCGGATTCGGGACCGCCGTGTAGCCGAAGAGCAGGTTGGTGAAGCCGATGTTCACGTCGTTGTACGGCGGAGCGCGAAAACCCTTCGCGACCTGGCCGTAGAGCGAGTGGACATCGGTGAGCTGCCACAGCGCGCCCAGGCGCGGCGTAGTCGAGCTGAATTTGAGCCGCGCCGGCGTGATCCCGGGGTTGTCGGCGGCGAAGATCGAGTCCACCTCGGGCTCGAGCTCGTAGCGGTCGTGGCGCAGGCCGGGAATCAGCGTGAGGCGTCCGATCTGGATCTCGTCCTGCGCGAAGAGGGCCGTCTGCTTGGTGGTCGAGCGCGGGAAGTCGCGCACCGGGTAGACCTCGACCGCGAAGGCGCAGTTGGTGCCGATTGCGCCCAGACAATTTGCGGGAGCGAACGCCGGCGCGTTGCGCTCGATGCCGTCGCGCAGCTCTTCGGTCTTTTGCCGGTAGTAGTCGATGCCGTAGATGAGGCGGTGGCTCGATTGCAGGAACTTCGCGCGCGTCTCGAGCTGCAGCTGGGTACCGATGGTCCGCTGCTCGAATGAGAAGGACAGGTCGCGCAACCGGTTGACGACGCCGGTCGCCTGGCTGGCGAGCCGGGCGGCGGTGAGCTGCAGGGAATTCGAATCCAGGCCGTAGACCGTCCAGCGCAGGCCGTGCAGCCATTTCGCGCCCGGGTCGCGGTGTTCCCAGTCCGCCGACACGCGCGTGTGTTCGAAGCTGTCGTTGCCGCGCAGATCGGAATAGAAGCGCGGCGCCACCGGCGTGCCGATCGCGTTCAGCGCCACGAAACTCGTGTCCTGCTCGCGCGCATCCAAGGTGAGCCGGACGCGGTCGCGTGCGCTCAAGGGAAACACGAGCTTCGCGAGCAGCCCGTCGTTCTTGTAATCGGCCGGATTGGGCTCGGTGCGCACCAGATACGCGGTGCGGTCGGCGGCGCCGTTGGTGCCCTTGTTGTCGATCTCGTGGCCTTCGCGCCGCGTGACGATGGCGAGCATCTGCATGGCGCCGGTGTCGAGCGCGAATCCCGCGTTCGCCCCGAGGCTTTCGTCCGCGCCGGCGAAGGCGCCGCGCCCGAAGAAGTAGCTCCTTCCGCCGAGCCGCTTCAGCAGATCGGCGGGATCGACCGTGGTGTAGCTCACGACGCCGCCGAGCGCGTCGGAGCCGTACAGCGACGAGGCCGGCCCGCGCAGGATCTCGACGCGCGACAGAAGATCGAGATCGACAAGATCCCGGCTCGGCGCGGCGAAGCTGCCGAAGGAGAAGCCGTCGGGCACGCGGATGCCGTCGACCACGATCTGGACGCGGTTTCCCTCGATGCCGCGGATGCTGTAGCCGCTATTGCCAGGGCGGTTCGGGTTCCTGGTGAAGGTGCCCGGCCCACCGCCGGCGGTATTGGTCGGCACCTCGACGCCGGGCTCGTAGCGTATGAGGTCCCTGATGTCGCGCACCTGTTTTTGCTCGATCTCCTCGCCCGGGATCACGGTCACCGTGGCGGGCACTTCGTTCACGTCGCGCTCGGTGCGCGTCGCGCTCACCGAGACTTCGGGCAGGCGCACGGTCTCGGGCGCGGGTTGCTGCGGATACGCGGATGTCGCGGCAAGCGAAACGATCACGGCTGCGGCAATGGATTTGTGCATGGCAAGCCCTCCCCAGGGACGAACAATTGCGCTGGCTGGCTCGCTGCGCCGGCTTGCGGCGCGCACTCACTGGCTGGCTTGAAGTTGACGATTTCTTTGTGCATCAATGCAGCGGTCCGCTCGGCGGCGCCAAGGCGCCGGCCGCCTCGCTCCAGGCGCCGTGCAGGCCGGCGCAGATGTCGCGCACGACCGGCGCCGCGTCCGGGTGCGCGGCCAGGCACTGCATGTGCCGCGACACGCACAGCGCGAGCCGCGGGCAGCCGGTGCGCGCGTAATGGGTCATCAGGTAGACGAGCGCCGCCGTGATGTTCTCGGCGCGGCTTGCTTCGGTTTCGGGTGTGCGCATGTCAGCCAGCTCCTCCAGCGAAAAAAAGAAACGCTGGCTGGCTCGCGGCGCGGGTGCGCCGCTTGCTGGCTTGCGAAAACACCGCCCGGCGATCCCCGGCATGCAAGGAGGCAAAGCCCGGGACCGTTGCTGCTAGGCGGTGAGAATCAGCTTGTCGTTCTGCGTCAGCCGCAGCCGGTATTCCCGGCCGTTGTGCACGATCACCAGCTCCCTGTGCGGCCCTAGCAGCGCCTCGCTGGCGACCCGGTTGGGCGCCCGCAGCTCCGTCCTGTCAGCCGACTTCGAAGAGAGCGGTGTCATGCCGCGGTCAACGTTCACCGGAACGAACGATAGTCGTTCTCATTTGAGATGTCAACGGCAGATTCAGCTTTTAGTTCAATTGCACAATAGGTTATGTAAGAGTGAGTGCACGCACAATAGAAAGAGTTGCCAAATTTCATGGGTTTAGATGATAATACTTCGCATTCGAGAAGCACTCTCGTATGTACATCTGCATCTGCAACGCCATCACCGAACGCGAAGTGCGCGAGTGCGCCTGTCGCGGCGCCAGCTCGCTGGGCGATCTGGCGGCGATGCTCGGCGTTGGCGCCGGCTGCGGGCGCTGCCGCGAGTGCGCCGAGAAGATCCTGGAAGAAGCCCGCACCGAATCTCGGCACAGTCTCACCGGTTGACGCGCCGGTCCGTTCATCGTCGAATCGCCCCGTCCCAAGGAGGCGCGCGATGAAGGGCGACAAGAAGGTCATCCAGCACCTGAACAAAGTCTTGTTCAACGAGCTCACGGCGATCAACCAGTACATCCTGCACGCCCGCATGTTCGAGAACTGGGGCCTGAAGAAGCTCGGGGACTACGAGAAGAAGGAGTCGATCGGCGAGATGAAGCACGCCGACCGGCTGATCGAGCGCATCCTGTTTCTCGAGGGGCTGCCGAATCTGCAGGACCTGGGAAAGCTGATGATCGGTGAGAGCGCGCCGGAGGCGCTGAAATGCGACCTCAAGCTCGAGCAGCTCGCGCATCCGGTGCTCAGGGACGCGATCGCGTATTGCGAGGAGGCCGGCGACTACGTCTCGCGCGAGATCCTGGAAGGCATCCTCGAGTCGGAGGAGCAGCACATCGACTGGCTCGAGATCCAGCTCGATCTGATCGGAAAGACGGGCGTGCAGAACTGGCTGCAGTCGCAGGCCGGCTCGCCCTCCTGACGCGCTAGACGACGCGGGTCAGCACCGGCTGCCCGGCGAAGTGCCGGCGCAGGTTCTCGATCTGCAGGTCGCCCATCGCCTTTCGCGTCTCGACCGTGGCGCTGCCGACGTGCGGGAACAGCACGGCGTTGTCGAGCGCGAAGAATTCCGCCGGCACGTTCGGCTCGTCGGCGAACACGTCCAGCCCCGCGCCGGCGATCCTCTTTTCCTGCAGGTAGCGCAGCAGCACCGGCTCGTCGACCACCGAGCCGCGCGCGATGTTGACCAGGTAGCCCTCGGGGCCGAGCGCGTCGAGGACCTTCGCGCCGACCAGCCTGTTGGTCTCCGCCCCGCCGGGCGTCACGACCATCAATACGTCGGAGTTCTTCGCGAGCGTCACCGGGTCCGGATCGTACGGAAAGGGCGAGCTCTTGCGGTTGCGATTGTGGTAGCGGATTCTCATGCCGCAGGCGAGCGCACGTTTCGCGATCGCCTCGCCGATGCGCCCCAGGCCGAGGATTCCCATGGTCTTGCCGCCGAGGGTCGCGGTCAGTGGATAGGGTCCGCGCGTCGCCCAGTAGCCCGAGCGCAGGTGGGCCTCGGACTGGGGAAGCTTCTTCAGCGTGTTGAGCACCAGCGCAATCGCCGTGTCGGCGACGCATTCGTCGAGCACTTCGGGTGTATTGGTGACGAGGATGCCGCGCTGTTTCGCCGCCGCGAGGTCGATCGAATCCACGCCGACGCCGAAATTCGAGATGATCTCGAGCTTCGGCAACGCGTCCATGAGCTTTCCGTCCACCGGCGTCGGGCCGAACGCCGCGACTGCGCGCACGCGCGGCGCGCGCTCCCTCAGAAAGGCGTCGCGGTCCGCGGCCTCGTAGAGCAGGTGCGCGGTGAAATCGGCCTGCAGTGTCGCCAGCGTGCCGGCGTGGCCCCTGGCGGTGATGACGATCTCTGGTTTCATGCGGCTCAGGGCTTGAACTTCGCGGCGAGCGCCTCGGAGCCGCGCGCGAGAATGCCGAGGTCGGAGCCCACCGCGACGAACTGGGCCCCGCACTCGAGCCAGTGCCGCGCGTCGGCCTCGTTCGGCGTGAGGATTCCGGGTGCCTTCCCCGCCTTGCGGATGCGGCGGATCGCCTCGTCGATCACCGGCTTCACCTTCGGGTTGGCGGTCTCGCCGGTGTAGCCGAGCGAGGCGTGCAGGTCGGCCGGGCCGATGAATACGCCGTCCACGCCTTCCACGGCACAGATCGCCTCGAGGTTGTCCAGCGCCTCGCGCGTCTCGGCCTGCACCAGCAGGCAGATCTCCTCGTGCGCGCGCCTGGCGTAGTCCTTCACGCGGCCAAAGCGCGAGGCGCGCGTGGTGCCTGCGATGCCGCGCACCCCCGCGGGCGGATAGCGCGTGTAGGAGACCGCGTTTTTCGCCTCGGCGGGGGTCGAGACGTACGGCACGAGCAGCGACAGCGCGCCGATATCGAGCACGCGCTTGATCGCCACCATGTCGTTCCAGGGCACGCGCACGACCGTATGGGTCGGGTAGGGCGCCGCCGCCTGGAGCTGGCCGAGCACGTTCGCAAGCTCGTTCGGCGAGTGTTCCATGTCAAGCAGGATCCAGTCGAAGCCCGCGCCCGCGATCACCTCGACGCTGTAGTGCGAGGCGAGGCTCGACCACAACCCGATCTGCCGCTCCCCCGACCGCAGGGCGCGCTTGAATGGATTCTTCGGCAGCTCCATCGTCAGTGGATCTCCGGTTCCGGCACGCTTGCGGTGCCCTCGAGGAAATCGAAATCGCAGCCTTCGTCGGCCTGCCGGACATGGCGCGCGAAAACAGTGCCGTATCCGCGGGCGTAGCGGGAAGCCGGCCGTTTCCAGGCCTCGCGCCGTCTGGCGAATTCCGATTCGTCGATTTTCAGGTTCAAGGTTCTTTTCGAGACGTCGAGCTCGATCGGGTCGCCGCTCCGCACCAGGGCGAGCGGCCCGCCGATCCAGGATTCCGGGGCGACGTGCAGCACGCAGGTGCCGTAGCTCGTGCCGCTCATGCGCGCATCCGAGACGCGCACCATGTCGCGCACGCCCTGCCTGAGCAGCTTCTTCGGCACCGGCAGCATGCCCCACTCCGGCATTCCCGGTCCGCCGAGCGGCCCGGCGTTCTTCAGCACCAGGACCGAGGAGGCGTCGACCTCGAGATCGTCCCGGTCGATTCTCGCCGCGAGGTCGTTGTAGTCCTCGAATACCACCGCGCGCCCGGCGTGCGTGAGCAGCTCAGGACTCGCAGCGCTCGTCTTGATGACGGCGCCGTTGGGCGCGAGGTTGCCGCGCAGCACGACAAGGCCGCCCGAGTCCTTGAGCGGATCGGCGCGGCGATGGATCACATCGTCGTTCCAGATGCGCGCCCCCTCGAGGTTCTCGCCGATGGTGCCGCCGTTCACCGTGCGGCATTCGAGGTGCAGAAGATCCTTCAGCTCGCAGAGCAGGGCACGCAGGCCGCCCGCGTAGTAAAAATCCTCCATCAGGTAATTCGTTCCCGATGGGCGCACGTTGGCGAGCACCGGCGTGCGCGCCGAAATCTCGTTGAAGCGCTCGAGCGGGAGCTTCAGCCCCGCGCGGCCCGCGAGCGCGACGAGATGGATCACCGCGTTGGTCGAGCCGCCGAGCGCCATCAGAGTCACGATGGCGTTGTCGAACGCGTCGACCCCGAGCAGGTCGCGCGGCTTCAGGTCCTCCCACACCATCTCCACGATGCGCTTGCCGCAGTCGGTCGCCATCCTGGGGTGGCTCGAATCGGGCGCCGGGATCGAGGACGCGCCGGGCAGCGTCAGCCCGAGCGCCTCGGCGAGCGACATCATGGTCGCCGCGGTGCCCATCGTCATGCAGGTGCCGGGCGAGCGCTGGATCGCCTCCTCGATCTCGCTCCAGTCGCGCTCGGCGATGTTTCCGGCGCGCAATTCCGCCCAGTATTTCCAGGCGTCCGAACCCGCGCCGAGCGTCTGGCCGCGCCAGTGCCCGGAGAGCATCGGGCCCGCCGGCAGGTAGATCGCGGGCAGGTTCATGCTGGTCGCTCCCATGATGAGCGCGGGCGTGGTCTTGTCGCAGCCGCCCATCAGCACCGCGCCGTCGACCGGATACGAGCGCAGCAACTCCTCGCACTCCATGGCGAGGAGGTTGCGATACATCATCGTCGTCGGCTTCTGCATCGGCTCGGCGAGCGACATCGCCGGCAGCTCGAGCGGAAAGCCTCCCGCCTGCCACACGCCGCGCTTCACCTCCTCGGCGCGCTGGCGGAAATGCATATGGCAGGCGTTGATCTCCGACCAGGTGTTCACGATCGCGATCACCGGCTTGCCGGCGTAGTCGCGTCGCCCGTAGCCCATCTGCGCCAGGCGCGAGCGGTGCCCGAAGGCGCGCAGGTCGGCCGCCCCGAACCAGCGATGGCTGCGCAAGTCCTCCGGGCGTTTGCGGGACACAGTCGGGCGGGGCGATCGAGGCGGGATGCGCGATTCTAGCGTGGAGCTTGCGTTGGGCCGGCCGGCCAGTCTATCGTTCAGCAAGTTCCCTGGAAGCGACGAGGAGCGACATGGCCGGCAAGCAGCGAATCAGCTACGTTCCGTTCGAGTCGATCGACGATCCCGCCATGCGCGAGGAGCTGCTGCGCTGCCAGCGCGAGGGCACGCCGCGGCCCGAGAGCTCGGCGGTGCGCGCGCACGTCCCGGGCGCGTTCTGGGCGTTCGCCAACTCCTGGCGCGACATCTTCAGGAACGGCGTTTGCGACCACAAAATCAAGGAATTGTGCCGGGTGTACGTTTCGCGCTCGGTGATCTGCGAGTTCTGCGGCAACCAGCGCTCGGTCAAGGCGGCCGGGCAGGGCCTCACCGAGCCGAAGTACGACGATCTCATCAACTTCGAGAAATCGGCGATGTACGGCGAGCGCGAGAAGGCGGCGCTCGCTTACGCCGAGGCGATCGTGTGGCGCCTGGATACCGACGACGCGTTCTGGGCCCGCCTGCGCCGGCACTTCAGCGAGCCGGAGCTGGTCGAGCTGGGCTGCTTCGTCGCGCTCACCTTCGGCCAGCAGAGCTGGCTGCGGCTGCTCGACATCGAGCACCATCAGTACCTCACGGGCACCTCGGCGTCCATGGCGCCCGGATTCGAGAGCGCCGAGGCGCTTGCGAACTCCAAGGCCGCTCCCGATTACTGGGCGCGGAGGAAGACCGGGGCGAAGCGCGACGCAGCGTAGGCGCCGCGGCGAGGAAGTGGACGAGAGCCGCCGATTGGCAACTCCCGCTAGCATGAAGCTCGGCTGGATCGGCGCCGGCCGGATGGGCTTCGACATGGCGAAGCGACTGGCGCAGGGCGGCTGCGACATCGCGGTGTGGAACCGCACCCGCGCCAAGGCGGAACCCCTTTCGCAGGTCGGCGCGAAGATCGTCGATTCGCTCCCGGAGCTCGCCGGGCGCGACATCGTGTTCTGCATGGTCTCGACCTGGAACGACGTCAAGGACGTGACGCAGAAGCTTCTCGCCGGATCGGCGAAGCCGCGCATGATCGTCGAGTGCTCGTCGATCTCCCTCGAGGGCTCCGCCGAGCTGCGCCAGATCCTGTCCGCCAAAGGCATCGAATACCTCGCCGCGCCGGTGAGCGGCAACGCAAAGGTGGTCAAGGCCGGGAAGCTGACCTTCGTCGTCTCCGGCCCGAAGACCGCCTACGAGGCGGCTCGGCCCTATCTCGACATGATGGGCCGTGGCTCGAGCTACGTCGGCGAGGGAGAGCTCTCGCGCATCGTCAAGATCTGCCATAACGTCTTTCTCGGCGTGGTGACGCAGTCGCTCGCCGAGATCACCGTGCTCGCCCAGAAAGCCGGCGTGCCGCGCCACGCCTTCCTCGACTTCGTCAACAACAGCGTGATGGGCTCGATGTTCACGCGCTACAAGACCCCGGGCCTGGTCAACCTCGACTTCTCGGTCACCTTCACGCCGCAGCTGCTGCGCAAGGACCTGGACCTGGGACTCGATGCCGGCCGCAGGTTCGAGGTGCCGATGCCGCTCGCCTCGCTTACTCGCGACCTCATCCAGCAGATGATCGGCTACGGCCTCTCCGAGCAGGATTTCTCCACGCTGCTCCTGATGCAGGCGCGCGCCTCGGGGCTCGAGCTCAAGCCCGAGAACGTGAAGGTCAGCGACGGCCTCGCCTGAGCCGTGCAGATCACGGCTGCGGTCGTTCAAGAAAAAGGCGCACCGTTCCGGCTCGAGACGCTCGAGCTCGCCGATCCCGCCCCCGACGAGCTGGTCGTGCGCGTCGTTGCCTCGGGCATCTGCCAGACCGACGTGCACGGCCGAGACGACTATTTCGGCATTCCGTACCCATGCGTGTTCGGGCACGAGGGCGCGGGGATCGTCGAGCGCGTCGGATCCGCGGTGAGAAAGGTCGCCCCTGGCGACCCGGTGGTCATGTTTTCGCCCTCGTGCGGCGAGTGCCAGGCGTGCCTGCGCAAGCTGCCCGGCTACTGCGCAGCCGCGCGCCGCATCAAGTTCAGCGGCCTGCTGCGTAACGGCTGCCCGCCGCTCAAGCGCGGCGGTCAGGCGGTCCACGGCGCGTTCTTCCAGCAGTCGTCGTTCGCCACGCATGCGCTCGCCACCGAGGCGAACGTCGTAAAGGTGCCGCGCGAGCTTCCGCTCGGGCTCGCCGCCGCGTTTCCGTGCGGCATCAACACCGGCGCCGGCGCGGTGCTCAATGCGCTTCGCCCCGGCGCGGGAAGCAGCTTCGCGGTGTTCGGGTCCGGCGCGGTCGGCCTCGCGGCGCTGATGGCGGCGCGCATCGCGAGCTGTGATGTTCGCATCGCCGTCGATCTGCACGAGAACCGCCTCGCGCTGGCCCGCGAGCTCGGGGCGACGCACGTCTTCAACGCGCGCGCCGTCGACGCGGTCGCGGCGATCCGGGATGCGACGGGGGGCAAGGGGGTCGAGTTCTCGCTCGAGGCGGCGGGCGACCCGCGCGCGCTGCGGCAGGCGGTGGACTGCCTCTCGCCGCTCGGCGTGTGCTGCCTGGTCGGCAGCGCCCGAACCGGTACCGAGGTGGCGCTCGACATGGTCGGCATCCAGCTCGGGCGCACCGTGCGCGGCTGCATCCAGGGCGACGCGCCCGGGGACGAATTCATCCCTGCGCTGGTCGGTCACTGGCGTGGCGGCCGGCTGCCGGTGGAGCCTCTCGTCACCTACTACGACTTCGCCGATATCAACCGCGCGGTCGAGGATTCGCTGAGCGGCAGGACGGTAAAGGCTGTCCTGCGAATCGGAAGAGAGATATGATTCGGCAGAGGAGAGCGCGGGCCGCGCACCGGCCACGCGCTGTTCCGCTCGCAGTCTATCGAAGGAGGAGTTCATGTTGAAGACAAGATCGAATCGCAGCTTCGCGGCGGCCACGGCGGCAGTCGCCGCGCTATTCGCCTTCTCGGCGCTCGAGCCGGCCCACGCGCAGCAGCGCAAGTCGCTGCGCTGGGCTACTTCGCCCGTGGGCTCCTACGGCTACCAGATCGCCGCCTCGATGACCAAGCTCGTCGAGGAGGCGCTCGGCGGCGAATACACCGTCACCATCCAGCCGTACACGTCGCCGACCGTCGCCATGAAGGCGGTGATGGATGGCAACGGCGAGATCGCCTACACGGCCGACATCGGCATGACCCAGTTCCAGCAGCGCATCGGCGGCTTCAAGGACTACCAGCCCAAGATGCCGGAGATCGCGCATACCTGGTACTCGTATCCGATGGAGTCGATGATGGCCGTCGCGGCGAAGGACGCCGACAAGTTCAGGTGCTGGCGCGACTTCAGCGGCAAGCCGGTGTTCTACACCAACGCCGGCTTCATGAACTGGCTGAACTGGCAGCGCATCTACAAGGCGCTCGGCTACGAGTTCAAGCACGTCCAGATCGACCTCAAGTCGAATGCCGACGCGATGCAGGCGGGCACGGTCGTTGGCTCCGCCACCTACACGACCGCCGGCAAGTCGCTCGCGGCGTACTGGAAGGAAACCGAGATCCGGATGGACATCAGGGTCGTCAATCCCTGCCCTGACGAAGTCGCGAAGATCAAGGCGGCGGGCCTCGCGGTGGTCGACGTCGATCCGAAGGGCGCATTCAGCAAGGCCGTCGGCCCCGCGATGCTCCAGGGCGTGCCGATCCTGTTCGGCTACAACGTGGGACCGAACATCTCCGAGGACATCGTCTACAAGATGGTGAGCGCGTTCTACAAGAACAAGGACAATCTCGCGAAGAACGAGCCGGGCTTCACGCCGATGGCCAAGGACTTCGTCGGCATGCAGGTGCAGGGCATCAACGCCAATCCGGATGTCGCGGTGCATCCGGGCCTGGCGAAGTTCCTGAAGGAGCAAAACGCCTGGAACAGCAAGTGGAAGGTCGCGGGCGCGAAATAGCCGCCTAGCCATCGTCCGGGGCGCGGCCGGCGCTCGAGCGGCGCCGGCCACAGGGGAGAGGGTTTCCTTGCCGATCGAGCGCGTCAAGGCGCACGCCAATCTCGGCAACCTGACGTTCGCCGTCTCGCTGGCGTTCGTCGTCTGGCTGGTTTGGTACTTCTACACGGGCCTCGGCGGCGCGCTGCAGCTCGCCGCGCGCCTGATCCCGTTCGCCCTGGTCCTGCAGATCCTTTTCATGTGCCGGCAGGGGCGCCTGTACCAGCGGCTGCCGGCGGCGGCCAACGCCGTCCTCGTCGTGCTCTACATGGCGATCTGCGCCTATGCGTTCGGGTACTTTCTGACGGAGTACGAGCGGATCGCGATCTACAGCCAGGGCACCTACACGCAGCAGGATTTCATCGTAGGGCTGCTGGTGTTCCTGCTGGTGATGGAGCTGACGCGCCTCGCCCATCCGGTCCTGTTCTGGACCAATGTCGTGATGATCGTCTATACGCTCTACGGCGACGTGTTTCCGCGCTCGCTCGACTTCTTCTGGCATCCGGGAACGACCTTCGAGCGCGTGGTCACGTCCTCCACGGTCGAGTTCTCCACCGGCATCTACGGCATCTACGGGCAGCTCGCGCTCACCCTGATCGCCGCCTTCCTGCTGATGGCCGGCGTCGCCAACGGCTTCAACGCGCAGCACGCCATGATCAACGTCGTGCGGCTGGTCGCGCGCTCAAGGCGCCTCATGCCGCAGACCGCGGTGGTCGGGTCGAGCGCGATCGGGCTGATCAGCGGCAGCGGCTCGGCCAACGCCGCCGTGGTCGGCACCATCACCATTCCCCTGATGATCCGCTACGGCGTGCCGCCGGCCTTCGCCGCCGCGGTCGAGACCTCGGCGTCGATGGGCGGGCTGATCCTGCCGCCGATGATGGGGGCCGCCGCATTCCTGATGGCCGAATTCCTCGGCGTGCCCTACTGGGACGTGGTGCTGCGCGGCTTCGGCTTCGGCTTCATCTACTATTTCTCGATCGGCGTGGCGATCTACCTCCTGTCGGTGCGCCTGATGCCGCGCGGCAGGATCGAGAAGCCGCAGGTGCCGCTCTACGAGAAGGTGACGACCGCCATCTTCTTCGGCGCCGTGGCCTATCTCATCTACCTGCTCGGCTTCGCCGGCATGGGCGAATTGCGCGCCGCGGTCAATACCGCGGGCCTGATGTTCGGGGTGCTGGTCGCGGTCTTCCTCTGGTTCAAATACCGGCGCAAGGACCCCTTCCTCGAGGGCGAGACGCTATTCGGCAGCATCCGGCGCGCGATCGAGACGCATGCAGAAATGACCTCCTACCTGACGCTGCTGCTCGCCACGCTCGGCATCATGATCGGGCTGTTCACGGTCACCGGCTTCATCAACCGGATGGGGGCGATGCTGCTCGAGGTCGGCGCCTGGAACATCGTCGCCATGATCCTGATGGCCTGGGTGTTCGGCTGGCTGCTCGGCACCGGCCTGCCGCCCACCGCCACCTACATCATCGGCGCGGTGATCATCGTGCCGCCGATGACCAAGCTCGGCATCAATCCCTGGGTCGCGCACTTCTTCGTGTTCTTCCTGTCGGTCTGGGGCGAGCTCTCGCCGCCGACCTCGCTCACGGCGGCCGTGTCGGCGCGCATCGCCAATGCCTCGTTCATGCGCACCATGTGGGAGGCGCTGAAGATCTGCCTGCCGATCACGCTCATGACATTCGCGATCTTCACCCGCTCGGCGATGGCGGTGACGCCCGGCTGGGCGCAGGTCGGCGACGTCCTGGTGGTGACCGTAGGCACCTGCGGCGTCGCATTCGCGATGTTCGGGCGCTGCTTCGAGGGCACGGCGGGCGATGTCGCCGCGCGCCTGCTCATCGCGGCGCTCGCGTTCACCACCCTCTTCCACCCGAACGACACGCTGGTCTGGGGGACCGCCGCGATCACCCTCGCCGCCCTGATCTGGGGCATCCGGCGCCACAGCCTGATCGCGCCGCCGAAGGACCTGCGCGAGGCCGAAACCGCCGCGGTCGAAGCGGCGCGGCCCGAAGATCTCGCCCGCGTGGTCGCCGAGGCGCGGCGCGACATCGGCTAGGCCGCGGTCGCGAGGCGTTTCAGCGGTACGCCCGTCAGGCGCTGCAGCTCTTCGAAAGAAAGCCCATCCACGGTCTCGACGACATGCAGCCCGTCCGGCTTCACGTCGATGACAGCGAGGTCGGTGTAGACGCGGTTCACGCAGCGCGCGCCGGTGAGCGGATAGGTACAACGCTCGACAATCTTGCTCTCGCCCGCTTTCGTCAGGTGCTCCATCATCACCAGCACCTGCTTCGCCCCGACCGCGAGGTCCATCGCTCCGCCCACCGCCGGAATCGCATCCGGGGCGCCGGTATTCCAGTTGGCGAGATCGCCGACGACCGAGACCTGGAACGCGCCGAGCACGCAGAAATCGAGGTGCCGTCCGCGGATCATGCCGAACGAGTCGGCGTGATGGAAGAAGGACGCGCCCTTGATCAGCGTGACCGGTTCCTTGCCGGCATTGATCAGGTCCTCGTCCTCCTCGCCCGGCGCGGGCCTCGGGCCGACGCCGAGCACGCCGTTCTCGCTGTGAATCACGATCTCGCGGCCGGCCGGGAGGTGGTTCGCCACCAGCGTCGGCAGCCCGACGCCGAGATTCACGATCGAGCCGTCGGGAATGTCGCGCGCGACGCGCGCGGCGAGCTGGTTGCGGTCGAGCTTCTTCATCAATGCACGCGCACCACGCGCTGCACGAAGATTCCGGGCGTCACGATCGCTTCCGGATCGAGCGCGCCGAGCTCCACGGTCTCGCGCACCTGCACCACGGTGCACTTGGCCGCCGCGGCCATGATCGGCCCGAAATTGCGCGCGGTCTTGCGGTAGACGAGGTTGCCCCAGCGGTCGGCGCGGTCCGCCTTGACGAGCGCGTAGTCCGCATGGATCGGGTGCTCGAGCACGTGATCGCGATCGCCGATGCGGCGCGTCTCTTTGCCTTCGGCGAGCTTCGTGCCGTAGGCGGTCGGGGTGTAGAAGGCGCCGATCCCCGCGCCCGCCGCGCGGATGCGCTCGGCGAGCGTGCCTTGCGGCACCAGCTCGAGCTCGATCTCGCCCGCACGGTACAGCGCGTCGAAATGCCACGAATCCGGCTGGCGCGGGAACGAGCAGGTGATCTTGCGCACGCGCTTCGCCTTCATGAGTGCGGCGAGCCCGGTGTCGCCGTTGCCGGCGTTGTTGTTGATGATGGTGAGCTCGCGCGCTCCCTGCGCGATCAGCGCGTCGATGAGCGCAACCGGCATGCCGGCGTTGCCGAAGCCGCTGAGCATGATGGTCGCGCCGTCGGGGATGTCGGCCACCGCGGCCTGCGGGCTGGCGACGAGCTTGTCGATCATCGCAGCGAATCTAGTGCCCGGTTTTCGGCGCTGTCAAGGGTAAACTCGCCCGACACCGATGGCCGACGCCCATGTCTTTCCCGCCGGGCCGCTCGCGCGCGCGATCGAGGCGATCGTCGCCGCGGGCGGGAGCGAGCCGCGCGAGGCGCGCCTCGTGGCCGCGAACCTCGTCGCCGCCAACCTCGCCGGGCACGACTCGCACGGCATCGGCATGGTCCCGCGCTATGTCGGTGCGCTGCTCGAGGGCGGACTGCGCGCCAACCAGCGCGCGGAAGTGAGGCTCGACGCCGGCGCGCTTCTTGCGCTCGACGGGCACAGCGGCTACGGCCAGGTGGTCGGTGTCGAAGCCATGGAGCTGGCGAACCAGCGCGCCAAGCGCCTGGGCTCCTGCATCATGGCGCTCGCCAACGCGCATCATCTCGGGCGCATCGGCCACTTCGCCGAGATGGCGCTCGCCGAAGGCCTGGTGTCGATCCACTTCGTGAACGTGCGCGCCTTCGCGCGCGTGGCGCCGTACGGCGGAGCCGACGGGCGCTTCGGCACCAACCCGGTCTGCATCGGCGTACCGCTCGGGAACGAGCCGCCGTTCGTGCTCGACATGGCGACGAGCGCGGTCGCGCAGGGCAAGCTTCGCGTCGCTTACAACAAGGGCGAGAAAGTGCCGCCGGGCCGCGTCATCGACGACCAGGGAAACCCGACCGACGACCCGCGCTGGGCGGTGGTGCCGCCGTTCGGCGCCATGCTCTGCTTCGGCGAGCACAAGGGCTACGGGCTCGCCGTGGCCTGCGAGCTGCTGGGGGGCGCGCTCACCGGCGGCGGCACCTGGCATTTTCCGAACAGTCCCCATAGCGACGTGCTGAACGGCATGCTGTCGATCCTGATCGATCCGCAGCGCCTGGGCACTGCCGAGGCGCTCGCGCGCGAGGCGCGCGCCTACGTCGACTGGGTGCGCGCTTCGCCGCCCGCGCCCGGCTTCGACCGGGTGCGCATCGCCGGCGAGCCGGAGCGCGAAGCGCGCGCCAGGCGCGAGAAGGAAGGGATCCCCGTGGATGCCGAGACCTGGGCGGAGATCCTGGAAGGCGCGCGGAGGCTGAAGCTCGCGGCACGGACAGTCGAGCGGCTCGCGCGCGGCGCGTGAGCCCGATCAGAGCGGCGCCACACCCAGCTCGCGCGCCAGCTTGTCCAGATCGGCGAGCACGCCCGCCCCGAGCGGTATCCCTTCGCGCATGCGCTTTTCCGCGCTGAGGCGCTCGGGCTCTCCGGGCGCGAGCGGCGGGCGCGCCGCATCGGCCGGCTCTTCGGCCCGGATCTCGCGCAGCAGCAGGTCGATCTGCGACCTGAACCCCGCCGGGTCGGTGAAGCGCGCGATGTCGATCGCGAGCATGAAGTGCCCGAGGTTCCTCGGCTTGTCGAGCTCGCCGTACATCTTCGCCACGTGCGTGCCGAACGGCACGCCGGTGAGATGCGCGCACAGCACCTCGATCATCAGCGCGAGCGCGTAGCCCTTCGCTCCGCCCATCGGTGCGAGCCCTACGACCTTCGCCGGGTCGGTGGTCGGCTTGCCGCTCGCGTCGACGCCCCAGTCGGGCGGGATCGAGCGGCCTTCCTCCTTCGCGACGATCACCTTTCCCAGCGCGACGTGCGTCGTCGCCAGGTCCACCACCACCGGCGGGCCTGCAGCGCCCGGCGCGGCGAAAGCGATCGGATTCGAGCCGAGGAAGATCCGTTTCATTCCCGTCGGCACCATGATCGGATCGGAGTGGGTGAGCGCGATGCCGATCATGCCTGCGCGCGCCGCGAGCTCGGCGTAGTAAGCACACGCGCCGCAGTGCGAGCTGTTCTTCGCGCCGACCGCGCCCGCGCCCGCTTCGCGCGCAAGCTCGATCGCTTCCTTCATCGCCCGGACAGCGACCAGCTGACCCATGCCGGCGCCGCCGTCCACCATCGCCGTCGCCGGGCCGGTGCGCTGCACGCGCATCGAGGGCTTCGGGTTGATCGTGCCGTTGCGCAGCCGAGTCGCGTAGTGGGGCAGGCGCACTACGCCGTGGCTGTCCACGCCGCGCAGGTTGCTCGTCACCAGCGTGTCGCCGACCAGCCGGGCATCATCAGGCGCGAGCCCCAGCCTCTCCAGGCAGCGGGCGGTGAATTCCGAGAGCTTCAGCTGCGGGATCAGCCGGTCGGTCATAGGGTGTTTCTAAGAACCCACTTTCATTTTAACCAATATCCTGTTGATTCGAAGCAAGTTTTTATTTCAAGAATTTGCGTTGCAATTCGATCCTAAGTCTTTGTCGTTCCTGGAAAAAATGCCAGGAGAACCTTGACCGGAGAGCCCTTTTTCCCCTAGAGTGGTAAAAGGTAGAAAAAAGTGGAAAAACGAAACGGGACCAAAGGGGAATGGGCGAGACGTTTCACGGGGCTGCGGTCATCACGCTCGACGCGAAGGGCCGCGTCGCTATTCCGACGCGTCATCGCGAGTCCTTGCTCGACGGCGGTCGTTCCCTCGTGCTGACCGCGCACCCCGACGGCTGCGTGCTGATCTATCCCGAATCCGCGTGGGAGCCGGTGCGCGCCAGGGTCGAAGGCTTCCCGAGCTTCAACCCGCAGGCGAGCTGGTGGAAGCGCCTGCTGCTCGGCTTCGAGGAGCACGTCGCTCCCGACGGCTCGGGCCGCGTCCTGCTTTCGCTCGCGCTGCGGCTGCACGCGAAGCTCGAGCGCGAGGCGATGATGGTCGGCCAGGGCCGCTACTTCGAGCTCTGGGATTCGGGCGTGTGGAGCGCGAAGCTCGGCCAGGCGCTTTCCGGTCCCGCCGCGCCGCCCCCCGGCATGGAGGATTTCTCCCTGTGAGGGAGGCCCATGCACCGACCGGTCCTGCTCCGCGAGGCCCTCGACGCGCTCGCCCTCCGTCCCGAGGGCGTCTACGTGGACGGCACCTTCGGCCGCGGCGGGCACAGCCGGGCGATCCTCGAACGGCTCGGCCCGCAAGGCCGGCTCGTGGCACTGGACCGCGATCCCCAGGCCGCCGGCGTTGCGCGCGAGATTCCGGATCCCAGGTTCACATTCGTCAGGAAGAATTTCGGCGCACTGTCCGCCGCGCTCGATGCCTGCGGCGTGCGTCTCGCTCAGGGGATGCTGTTCGACCTGGGCGCTTCCTCCCCGCAATTCGACGACCCTTCGCGGGGCTTCTCGTTCCGCGCCGACGGGCCGCTCGACATGCGCATGGACCCGACCGAAGGGACATCGGCCGCCGACTGGCTGGCGGCGGCGTCCGAAAAAGAAATCGCGGAGGTCATCAGGGGGTATGGGGAAGAACGGTTTGCTAAACAGATTGCAAAGGCGATTGTTGCTGCTCGCGGCCGCGAGCCCCTCGCACGCACCCGCCAACTGGCCGATCTCGTGGCAAAGGCGGTCCGCACACGCGAACCGGGCCAGGACCCGGCGACGCGCACCTTTCAGGCTCTACGGATTCACGTCAATCGGGAGCTTGAGGAGGTGTCGCTGATGCTGCCGCAGGCGCTGGAGCGCCTCGCCCCGGGAGGGCGCCTGGCGGTGATCAGCTTCCACTCGCTGGAGGACCGCATCGTCAAGCGCTTCATGCGCGACGCGGCGCAGCCCGCGCTGCCCCGGGAATTGCCGCTCACCGCCAGCGAGATGCCACAAGCTCCCGCCAAGCTCATCGGCCGTGCCATCCGTCCCGCGGCAGACGAGATCGCGGCCAACCCGCGCGCGCGCAGCGCCACGCTTCGCGTGGCCGAGCGCACCGCGGCCCCCTATCAATCGTTGCAGAACATCCGAATCGAGCCCGGCGCGCGGTGGCGAAACTGAACCTCCTCCTCCTCGCGGTTCTCGTCGCCTGCGCGCTCGGGCTCGTCACCTCACAGCACAAGGCGCGGAAGCTCTTCTCCGACCTGGAGCGCGAGCAGGTTCGCTCGCGCGATCTCGACGTGGAGTACGGGCGCCTGCAGCTCGAGGCGAGCACCTGGGGCCTGCACGCTCGCGTCGAGAAGGTCGCCTCCGGCACGCTCGGCATGCGCTCGCCCGATCCCCGGCGCGTGCGGGTAGTGCCGCGTCCCGGAGCGCCTGCACAGTGACCGCGGCGGCGGCGCAGGGCCTGGTTCGCCTGCCGGTGTGGCGCGCGCGCGTCGTGCTCGTCGCCTTCGGCGCCGCCTTCCTCGTGCTCGCGGCGCGCTCGCTCTACCTGCAGGCGCTCAGGACCGAGTTTCTCCAGGAGAAGGGCGAGGCTCGCTATTCGCGCGTGCTCGAGGTACCGGCGACGCGCGGGCGCATCCTCGACCGCAACGGCGAGGCGCTCGCGGTCTCGACGCCGGTCAAGTCGGTGTGGGCAATCGCGGGCGACGTCGAGGCCGATGCGGCGCAGCGCCGGCGCCTGGCGCAGCTGCTCGCGCTCGAGCCGCGCGAGCTGGAGCGCAGGCTCGCCGATCCGGGCCGCGATTTCGTCTACCTCAAGCGCCAGATCCCCCCCGAGACCGCCGGGCAGGTGCAGGCGCTGCGCCTGCGCGGCGTCTACCAGCACCCCGAGTACCGGCGCTACTACCCGGGCGGAGAAGTCACCGCGCATCTCGTCGGCTTCACCGGGGTCGACGACGCCGGGCAGGAGGGCATCGAGCTCGCGTTCCAGGCGACGCTCGGCGGCAAGCCCGGCAGCCGGCGCGTGATCAAGGACCGGCTCGGGGGCGTGGTCGAGGACGTCGAATCGATCCGCGCGGCGCAGGACGGGCGCGACCTCGTGCTCTCGGTCGACGGCAAGATCCAGAGCCTCGCGTACGGCGCGCTGAAGAGCGCGGTCGAGCAGCACCGCGCCAGGGCGGGAGCGATCGTCGCGCTCGACGTGCGCTCGGGCGAAGTGCTCGCGCTCTCCAACGTCCCTTCCTACAATCCCAACAGCCGCGCCCGCCTCACCGGGGCGCAGCTGCGCAACCGCGTCATCACCGACACGTTCGAGCCGGGCTCGACGCTCAAGCCCTTCACGATCGCGGCCGCGCTCGAATCCGGGCGCGTGACGCCGGCGACGCTGGTGCCGACCGCGCCGGGCCAGCTGACCATCGCCGGCTACACGATCCACGACGCGCACCCGCAGGGCGCGCTGAGCGTCGCGCAGGTGCTGCAGAAATCGTCCAACGTCGGCGCGGCGAAGCTCGCGCTCGCTCTGGCGCCGAAGACGATGTGGGACCTGTTCAAGCGCGTGGGCTTCGGCGCGCCGCCGCAGCTCGGCTTTCCCGGCGAGGCGCAGGGCAGGCTGCGTGCCTGGCGCAGCTGGCGCCCGGTCGAACAGGCCACGATGGCCTATGGAAACGGGCTCTCGCTCAGCCTCATCCAGCTCGCGCGCGCCTACACCGTGTTCGCGCGCGACGGGGAGCTGGTGCCGCTGTCGCTGGTCAAGACCGGCGCCGCCGCGAGCGGCGAGAAAGTGCTATCCACCGAAACGGCGCGCGCGGTGCGCGCGATGCTCGAGCTGGCCGTGCAACCGGGCGGCACCGGCCCGCGCGCGCGCATCATGGGCTGGCGCGTCGCAGGCAAGACCGGCACCGCGCGCAAGCTGGTAGACGGGAGCTACGCGCCGGGCAAGTACATCGCGTCGTTCGTCGGCTTCGCTCCCGCCTCCGACCCGCGGCTCGTGGTCGCGGTGATGATCGACGAACCCTCGGCGGGGCAGTACTACGGCGGCAGCGTCGCGGCGCCCGTGTTCGCACAAGTCACGCAAGGGGCGCTGCGGCTGCTCGGCGTCGCGCACGACGCCCCGCTCGAGCCGGTCGAGCTGCCCGGCGAGGGCGAGCAGGCGAGGGAGAGCACCTGATGGGCTGGCCGCCACCGTGGAAACCCGGGAGCTGTTCAAGCGACTTCGCGCGCAGGGGGCGATGATCGAGCGGCTCTCGCCGGACAGCCGCCGCTGCGCCCCCGGCGTCGCCTTCTTCGCATTTCCCGGCGATGCCGCGGACGGCCGCGCCCACATCCCTGAGGCGCTCGCGCGCGGCGCGGCCGCGGTGCTCTGGGAAGAGGACGGGTTCTCGTGGCGCCAGGAGTGGCGCGTACCGAACGCCGCGGTGAGGGGTCTCAGGCAGCAGGCGGGGCGCCTCGCGCACGAGTTCTACGGCCGTCCCTCCGCCGATCTATGGGTGTGCGGAGTGACCGGCACCAACGGCAAGACCTCGTGCACGCAATGGCTCGCCGCGGCGCTCGGCGCGCGGGGCGAGAAGACGGGCGTCATCGGCACGCTCGGCGGGGGCTTCCCCGGGGCGCTCGCCGAGCTGGCCACCACCACGCCCGATGCGCTCGAGCTGCACCGCATGCTCGCCGACATGCGGCACGCCGGAGCGCGCGCGGTCGCGATGGAGGTTTCGTCGCACGCACTGGTGCAGGGGCGCGTGAACGGGGTCGCGTTCGCTTGCGCGCTGTTCACGAATCTGTCGCACGAGCATCTCGACTACCACGGCTCCATGGAGGCCTACGCCGAGGCGAAGGCGCGGCTTTTCGACGCGCCCGGCGCTGCGGTGCTGAATCTGGACGATGTGCTCGGGGTGCGGCTCGCGCAGCGGCTTGCCGCGCGCGGCTTGCGTACCATCGGCTACTCGCTGTCTGCGGGAGCGGTGGCGCCGGGCAGCGTGCGCGAGTACGTCGCGGCGCGCGCGATCGAGGCCGGTGCCGACGCAACGCGTGTCGCCCTCGAGTCCAGTTGGGGCGCCGCCGAGTTTTCCTTGAGCCAGCTCGGCCGCTACAGCGCAGCGAACGCGCTCGGCGTGCTCGGCTGCCTGCTCGCCCACGGGGTGCCCTTCGCTCAAGGCGTCGCGGCGCTCGAGTCGCTTCCCCAGGTGCCCGGGCGCATGCAGCGCGTCGGCGGTGCGGGAGAGCCGCTGGTGGTCATCGATTACGCGCACACGCCCGACGCGCTGGAGAAGGTGCTGCAGGCGCTGCGGCCGGTCGCGGTGGCGCGCGGCGGCCGGCTGGTCGCGGTGTTCGGCGCAGGGGGCGACCGCGATCGCTCGAAGCGCTCGCCGATGGGCGCGGTGGCGGCGCGCCTCGCCGATCGCGTCGTGCTCACCTCCGACAACCCGAGAAGCGAGGATCCGCGCGCGATCCTCGAGGCGATCCGCGTCGGCGTGCCGGGCCCCTGCGAGCTCGAGCCGGATCGGGCCCGCGCGATCGAGCGCGCGCTGACGCAGGCCGCGGCCGCGGACGTGCTGCTCCTCGCCGGCAAGGGCCACGAGACCTGGCAGGAAATCGCGGGCGAGCGCCTGCCGTTCTCGGACGCGCAGGCGGCGCGCGCGGCGCTCGAGCGCCGGAGACAGAGGTGATGGGCATTGTCGAAGCAGCGGCCGCGCTGGGCGCCCGGGCGAGCGGCCACGACGTGCGCTTCACCGGCGTTTCCTCCGACAGCCGGAGCGTGCGACCCGGGGAGCTCTTCATCGCCCTGCGCGGCGAGCGCTTCGACGGCCATGACTTCCTCGTCGCCGCCAGGGCCGCCGGGGCGGCCTGCGCGATGGTGGACGAGCGCCACGCCGGGGCGCTTGCTCTTCCCGCGCTCGTGGTCGCCGACACCAGGCGCGCGCTCGGCGATCTCGCGCGCCACTGGCGCGCGCGCTTTTCTCCGGCGCTCGCCGCGGTCACCGGCTCGAACGGCAAGACCACGGTCAAGGAGATGCTCGCCGCAATCCTGCGCCGCCATGCGGGCGATGCGCAGGTGCTCGCGACCGCGGGCAACCTCAACAACGACATCGGCGTTCCGCTCACGCTGCTCGGCCTGCGCGAGGAACATCGCTACTGCGCGATCGAGCTCGGCATGAACCACCGGGGCGAGATCGCCTACCTCGCCGGAATCGCGCGCCCGAGCATCGGCCTGGTGAACAACGCCCAGCGCGAGCACCTCGAGTTCATGCGCTCGGTCGACGAGGTGGCGGCCGAGAACTCGAGCGTCTACGCGGCCCTTCCAGCGGACGGCATCGCCGTCGTGAACGCCGACGACCCGCACGCCGACACCTTTCGGCGCGCGGCCGACGCGCGGCGGGTCGTGGACTTCGGTCTGCAGGCAAAGGCGGCGGTGACCGCGGGCTACGCGCTGAAGGGCCTCGCGAGCGAGATCCGCCTGCGCACGCCGCTGGGCGAGGCGCGCGCGACGCTCGCCATCGCCGGGCTGCACAACGTGCGCAACGCGCTCGCCGCAGCGGCCTGCGCGCACGCCGCGGGAGTTCCGCCTGCCGCGATCGGCGAGGGGCTCGCCGCGTTCCGTCCCTACACCGGGCGCATGCAAGTGAAGGCGGCGGCCGGCGGCGCCACGCTGATCGACGACAGCTACAACGCCAACCCCGACTCGGTGCGCGCCGCGATCGACGTGCTCGCCTGCTGCGCCGCGCCGACCGTGCTGGTGCTGGGCGACATGGGCGAGGTCGGCGAGCACGGCTCCGGGTTTCACCGCGAGGTCGGCGCCTACGCGCGGCAGCAGGGCGTCACCAGCCTGCTTGCGATCGGCGAAGCTGCGCGCGGGGCGGTCGAGGCGTTCGGCGAGGGCGCGCGCCACTTCGACTCGATCGAGGCGATTGCCGCGGCGGCGCGCGGCGCGGCCACTGTCCTGGTCAAGGGCTCGCGCTTCATGAGGATGGAGCGCGTCGTCGCCGCGCTCGCCGGCGAAGCCCCCGGGGGCCACTGATGCTGCTCGAGCTCGCGCAGTGGCTGGCGAAGGACGTGCGGCTGTTCAACGTGTTCGGCTACATCACGCTGCGCGCGGTGCTCGCCTGCCTGACCGCGCTCGCCATCTCTCTCATCCTCGGCCCCTTCGTGATCCGCAAGCTCACGGCCTACAAGATCGGACAGTCGGTGCGCGACGACGGGCCGCGCTCGCATCTCACCAAGGCCGGCACGCCGACCATGGGCGGGGCGCTGATCCTGCTCTCGATCGCGATCACCACGCTGCTGTGGGGCGATTTTGCGAATCGGTTCGTGTGGATCGTGCTCGCGGTGACGCTCGGTTTCGGCGCGATCGGCTGGATCGACGATTACCGCAAGGTGGTGCAGCGCGATCCGAAAGGTCTCTCGGCGAAGGCGAAATTCTTCTGGCAATCGCTGATCGGGCTCGGGGCCGCGGGCACCCTGGCGTGGATGGCGCAGGGCATCCCGCCGCTCAACGAGCTCATCGTGCCGTTCTTCAAGTTCATCGCCTACCCGCTCGGCACGGTGGGCTTCATCGTGCTGACGTATTTCGTGATCGTCGGCACGTCGAACGCGGTCAACCTCACCGACGGCCTGGACGGCCTCGCCATCATGCCGACGGTGATGGTCGGCGGCGCGCTCGGCGTGTTCGCCTACGTCGCCGGCAACGCGGTGTTCTCCAAGTACCTGGGGCTTCCTTACATCCCGGGCGCGGGCGAGCTGGCGGTGTTCTGCGGCGCGCTCGCCGGCGCGGGGCTGGGGTTCCTCTGGTTCAACGCCTATCCGGCGGAGGTATTCATGGGCGACGTCGGCGCGCTCGCGCTCGGCGCCGCGCTCGGCACCATCGCAGTGATCGTGCGCCAGGAGATCGTGCTTTTCATCATGGGCGGGGTGTTCGTCGCCGAAACGCTCTCGGTGATGATCCAGGTCATCTACTTCAAGGCGAGCGGCGGCAAGCGCATTTTCCGCATGGCGCCGCTGCACCACCACTACGAGCTGGAAGGCTGGAAGGAATCCCAGGTCGTGGTGCGCTTCTGGATCATCACCATGATGCTGGTGCTGTTCGGGCTTTCCACCCTGAAGCTGAGGTGATCGTGGCGATGCCCGAGCCGGTGTTCCAGCTGCTTCCCCGCCCCCGGCCGATGCCGCTCGAGGGCAAGCGCGTGCTGGTGCTCGGCCTGGGCGACACCGGGTTGGCGGCTGCGCGCTGGATCGCGCGCAAGGGCGGGATAGCGCGCGTCGCCGACACGCGCGCGTCGCCGCCCCGGGCGAAGGATTTCCCCGGCGAGCTGCGCACCGGGCCGTTCGATGCGGCGCTGCTCGAGGGCGCGCAGCTCCTGTGTGTCAGCCCGGGGCTCGCCCTCAGCGAGCCGGTGGTGCAGGAGGCGCTCGCGCGCGGCATTCCCGTCGCGGGCGACATCGAGCTGTTCGCCTGGCACGTGCGCGCCAACGGGCCGAGCAGGGTGTTGGCGGTCACCGGCACCAACGGCAAGAGCACGGTGACGGCGTTGGTTGGTCATCTGCTCCGCGCGGCCGGAGTGGATTGCGCAGTCGCCGGCAACATCGGCCCTCCGGCGCTCGAGGCGTTGATGAACCGCGTCGTGATGCCGGCGGCCTGGGTCCTCGAGCTGTCGAGCTTCCAGCTCGAGACCACCTGGTCGCTCGAGCCGGACGCGGCCGCGATGCTCAACCTGAGCGAGGACCATCTCGACCGCTACGCGGGAATCGCCGAGTACGCCGCCGCGAAGGCGCGAGTCTTCATGGGAAGCGGCGCGCAGGTGCTCAACCGCGACGATCCGCGCTCGATGGCGCTCGCGCAAGCCGGCCGGCGGCGCATCACCTTCGGTCTCGACGCCCCCTCCGGAGCGGAGGATTTCGGCCTGGTTTCGGTCGGCGGCGCCCGGTGCCTCGCGCAGGGCGGCAACGTCGTTCTCGAGGCCGCGGCGCTGCCCCTCCACGGGCGCCACAACGCCGCCAACGCGCTCGCGGCGTGCGCGCTTGCCCGCACGCTTGGCGCCTCCTACGAGGCGCTCGCCGAGGGCTTGCGAACCTTCAAAGGGCTGCCGCACCGGCTGGAGCACGTCGCGACCCGCCGCGGCGTCGAGTGGTACGACGACTCGAAGGGCACCAACGTCGGAGCGGCGGTCGCCGCGCTGCGCGGCCTCGGGCGCCGCGCCGTGCTGATCGCCGGCGGCGAGGGCAAGGGACAGGACTTCTCGCCGCTCGCGCCGGTGGTCGCCGAGTGCGCCTCGCGCGTGCTGCTGATCGGCTGCGATGCGCCCCGCATCGCGCAAGCGCTCGCCCCGAGCGGCGTGCCGCTCGAGCGCTGCCGCACGCTCGAGGAGGCGGTCGGCGAGGCGGCGCGTCACGCGCGGCCGGGCGAAGCGGTGCTGCTCTCGCCTGCCTGCGCGAGCTTCGACATGTTTCGCGACTACCGGCACCGCGGCGAAGCCTTCGCTCTGGCGGTGAAGGGGCTCGGCGAATGAGCAGGACCTACGTGTTCGCGAGAAACGCCCCGAGCGCGGAATACGACCGCTCGCTCGCCTGGGCGGCGCTGCTGCTCGCGGCGACCGGCCTGGTGATGGTGTACTCGGCCTCGATCGCCACCGCGGAGGCGAGCCGTTACACCGGCAACAGCCCGGCGTGGTACCTGGGTCGACACGCGCTTTTCCTCGGCGTCGCGCTGGCGGCGGCGATCGCGGTGTTCCTCGCGCCAGCCCTGTGGTGGCAGAAAGCGGCGCCGTGGCTGTTCATGGGAGGCGTCGCGCTGCTCGCGCTCGTGCTCGCGCCGGGATTCGGCCGCGAGGTGAACGGCGCGCGCCGCTGGCTCGATATTCCGTTCGCGAGCGTTCAGCCCTCGGAGCTGATGAAGCTCGCCGCGGTGCTCTACGCCGCCGACTACACCGCGCGCAAGCACGCCGTGCTGAAAAGCTTCAAACGCGGCCTGCTGCCGATGCTCGCGGTGATGCTGCTCGTCTCGTGGCTCTTGCTGCGCGAGCCGGACTTCGGCGCGCTGGTGGTGATCGCGGTGACCGCGTTCGGCATCCTGTTCCTCGGCGGCATGAACGGCAGGCATTTCGCCGCGCTGGTGGCGATGCTCGGCACGGGGTTCGCGCTGCTCGTGCTGTCGTCGCCCTACCGCATGCAGCGCATCTTCGGCTTCATGGATCCCTGGTCGGACCCGTTCGGCCGCGGCTACCAGCTCTCGCACGCCCTGATCGCGTTCGGGCGCGGCGAGTGGCTCGGCGTCGGGCTGGGCGCGAGCGTCGAGAAGCTCTTTTACCTGCCCGAGGCGCACACCGATTTCCTGCTCGCGGTGATCGCCGAGGAGCTCGGCTTCGCCGGAGTCGCGCTGGTCATCGGGCTGTTTGCCTGGATCGTTGCGCGCGCGTTCGCGATCGGGCGCCAGGCGGCGCTGCACGAGCGCCATTTCGCCGCCCTCGCCGCGCAGGGCTTCGGCATCTGGATCGGCTTCCAGGCGACGATCAACATGGGCGTGAACATGGGCCTGCTGCCGACCAAGGGCCTCACGCTTCCGCTCATGAGCTACGGCGGCACGGGGCTGCTGGCGAACCTCGTCGCGCTCGCGATCCTGCTGCGCATCGACTGGGAGAACCGCCAGCTATCGAGAGGACTCAATGCGTAACGGCAGAGGTTTGCCCGCATGAGCGGGACCATCCTCATCATGGCGGGCGGCACCGGGGGGCACATCTTTCCCGGCCTCGCGGTCGCCGAGCAGATGCGCGCGGCCGGGTGGGACGTGGTGTGGATGGGAGCGCGCGGCGGAATGGAGGAGCGCCTGGTGCCGCCGCGCGGCTACCGCACCGCCTGGATCCGCGCCCGCGCGGCGCGCGGCAAGGGCCTGCTCGCGAAGCTGCTGCTTCCCGCGAACCTGCTTTATTCGTTCTGGGAGAGCGCGTGCGCGATCCGCAAGCTCGGCCCCGACGTGGTGCTCGGCCTGGGCGGCTACGTCGCCTTTCCCGGCGGGATGATGGCTTCGCTCCTGGCCCGGCCGCTCGCTGTGCACGAGCAAAACGCGATCCCCGGCATCGCCAACCGCGTCCTGGCGCGCCTCGCCGACAAGGTGATGGTGGCGTTCCCGGCCACGCTCGCGAACGCCGAATGGACCGGGAACCCGGTGCGCGCGGAGATCGCGGCGATCGCGGCGCCCGAGCAGCGCTTCGCGGGGCGCGGCGGGCCGCTCAGGCTGCTCGTGGTCGGCGGAAGCCTCGGGGCGCGCGCGCTGAACGAGGCGCTGCCGCGGGCGCTCGCGCTGCTTCCCGCGCCCGAGCGGCCCACGGTGGTGCACCAGTCCGGCGAGCAGCATCTCGAGGCGCTGCGCGCGAGCTACGCGACCGCCGGGGTCCCGGGCGAGCTCGTCGCCTTCATCGAGGACATGGCGCGGCGCTACGCCGAGGCCGACCTGGTCGTGTGCCGCGCCGGCGCGGTGACGATCGCCGAGCTCTCGGCCGGAGGCGTGGCGAGCATCCTCGTGCCGTTCCCTCACGCGGTGGACGACCACCAGACCGCGAATGCGAGGTTCCTCGCCGATCGGGGCGCCGCCATCCTGCTGCCGCAGCAGGATCTGACGCCGCACAAGCTCTCGTCGCTCATCGGCTCGCTGGATCGGGCCCGCCTGCTCGAATTGGCGCGCAATGCGCGGGCGCTTGGAAAGCCGGAAGCCGCGCGCCTGGTCGCCGAGCGCTGCATGGAGCTGGCGCGATGAGACACAAGGTCCGCCACATCCATTTTGTCGGCATCGGCGGCTCGGGGATGAGCGGCATCGCCGAGGTGCTGCTCAACCTCGGCTACCAGGTGAGCGGCTCGGACCTCGCCGAGAATGCCGCGACCAGGCGCCTCGCGAAGCTCGGCGCCCGCGTGTCGGCGGCGCACGCCGCCGCGAACGTGAACGGCGCCGACGCGGTGGTGGTTTCCAGCGCGGTGCACGCCGACAACGCCGAGGTGATCGCCGCGCGCGAGCGGCGCATCCCGGTGGTGCCGCGCGCGCTGATGCTCGCGGAGCTGATGCGCCTCAAGCAGGGCGTCGCCATCGCGGGCACGCACGGCAAGACGACGACCACCAGCCTGGTGGCGAGCGTGCTCGCCGAGGGCGGGATCGATCCGACCTTCGTGATCGGCGGGCGGCTGAACGCCGCCGGCTCGAACGCGCGGCTCGGCGCGGGCGATTTCATCGTCGCCGAGGCGGACGAATCGGACCGGTCGTTCCTGCACCTGCAGCCGGTGATCGCGGTGGTCACCAACATCGACGCCGACCACATGGACACCTACGGGCAGGACTTCGAGCGCCTGAAGCATGCGTTTGTGGAATTTCTGCAGAACCTGCCGTTCTACGGGGCGGCGATCCTGTGCGCCGACGACGCGCACGTGCGCGAGATCCTGCCCTTCGTCTCCAAGCCGGTAGTCACCTACGGCACGGCTTCCGGCGCCGCGGTGCGCGCGAGCGAGCTGGTTCCCGATGCGGGCCGCATGCGCTTCCGCGTGTGGCGCGAGAAGGCCGGCGCGCTGGACATGACGCTCAACCTGCCCGGCCGGCACAACGTGCTGAATGCGCTGGCGGCGATCGCCGTCGGCATGGAAATCGGCGTGGCCGATGCGGCGATGCAAAAGGCGCTCGCTGACTTCCACGGCGTCGGCCGGCGCTTCCAGAACCACGGCGGCATCGCCGTGGCGGGCGGCGGGCGGGCCACGCTGATCGACGACTACGGCCACCATCCGGCGGAGATGGCCGCGACGCTCGAAGCGGCGCGCGGCGCGTTTCCCGGGCGGCGCATCGTGCTCGCGTTCCAGCCGCACCGCTATACGCGCACCCGCGACCTGTTCGAGGACTTCGTGCGCTCGCTCTCGGCCGCCGACGCGCTGATCCTCACCGAGGTGTACCCGGCGGGCGAGCCTCCGATCGTCGCCGCGGACGGCAGATCGCTCGCGCGCGCGGTGCGCGTCGCGGGCAAGGTCGAGCCGGTGTTCGTGGACGACATCGCCGAGCTGCCCGGGGCGATCCGGCGGGTGGCGCGCGACGGCGACGTGGTGGTGACGATGGGCGCAGGCTCGATCGGCAACGTTTCCTCGCAGCTGACATGAACATGGCCGAACCGCTGCAACTCGAAGGGCTGCGCGGCGAGCTGCGGCGCGACGAGCCGATGCGGCGGCACGTCAGCTGGCGGGCGGGCGGGCGCGCGGCGCGCTTCTACGTCCCCGCCGACCTCGACGACCTTGCGGCGTTCCTGCGCCGGCTGCCGGCGGCGGAGCCGGTGCTGTTCGTCGGCCTGGGCTCGAATCTGCTGGTGCGCGACGGCGGGTGGCGGGGGACCGTGGTGCTGACGCATGCCGCGTCGAAGCGCCCGGCGCTCGCCGGCGAAGGCCTGGTCTACGCGGAGGCGGGCGTGGCCAGCCCGAAGGTGGCGCGCTTGGCGGCGCTGCAAGGCTTGGCGGGCGCGGAGTTCCTCGCCGGCATCCCCGGCACGGTGGGCGGAGCGCTGGCGATGAACGCCGGCTGCTTCGGCGCGGAGTGCTGGGACATCGTGGAGCGCGCGGTGACCATCGATCGAAGCGGCGATGTGCGGGAGCGACCGAAGCAGGACTTCGAGATCGGCTACCGGCACTGCGCGCTCAAGGGCGGCGGCGAGGAATGGTTCGCGGCGGCGTACTTCCGGCTGCAGAGGGGCGACGGTGCCGCCTCGCGCGCGAGGATCGCCGAGCTGCTGGCGAGGCGCATCGCCACCCAGCCGCTGCAGCTTCCCAACGCCGGAAGCGTGTTCCGCAATCCCGCCGGCGATCACGCGGCGCGGCTGATCGAGGCCTGCGGCCTCAAGGGCCTCGCGCGCGGCGCGGCGCGCGTCTCGGAGAAGCACGCCAACTTCATCGTCAACCCGAAGGGCGCGGCGAGCGCCGCCGACATCGAGTGGCTGATCGACACCGTGCGCTCGACCGTGCGCGAGAAGCTCGGCGTCGCTCTGGTGCCCGAAGTCCGCATCGTGGGGGATGCGGCGTGAAGGGCCGCTTCGGCAAGGTCGCCGTCCTGCTCGGGGGGAAATCCGCCGAGCGCGAGGTATCGCTGAAGAGCGGCTCGATGGTGCTCGCCGCGCTCAGAAGGCGCGGCGTGGACGCGCATGCGTTCGATCCGGCCGAGTGTGGCCTCGACGCGCTGATCGAGGAGCGCTTCGAGCGCGCGTTCATCGTGCTGCACGGGCGCTTCGGCGAGGACGGGACGATCCAGGGCATCCTCGACTGGCTCGGCATCCCGTACACCGGGAGCGGCGTGCTCGGCTCCGCGCTCGCGATGGACAAGGTGCGCGCGAAGCTGCTGTGGCAGGCGAGCGGGCTCCCCACGCCGCCCTACGAGGTGCTCGGGGCGGGGGGCGATTTCGGCGCCGTCGCCGCGCGCCTCGGTCTGCCGCTCATGGTGAAGCCGGTGAGCGAGGGATCCTCGATCGGCATGAGCAAGGTGCGCGCCGCCGCCGCGCTCGACCAGGCGTACGCGCTCGCCGTCAATTACGACCGCTCGGTGATCGCCGAGAAGTTCATCGAGGGCGCCGAGCTCACCGCCGGGATTGTCGGCGAGGAACCGCTGCCGCTCATTCGCCTGGAGACGCCCCGGGACTTCTACGACTACGAAGCGAAGTACGTCGCGGGCGACACGCGCTACCTCATCCCCTGCGGGCTGCAGCCGGCGAAGGAGCGCGAGCTGCAGGAGCTGTGCGTGCAGGCCTTCCGCGCGCTCGGCTGCCGCGGCTGGGGGCGCGTGGACCTGATGCTCGACCGCGTCGAGGAGCCGTTCCTGCTCGAGGTGAACACCGCGCCGGGAATGACCGACCACTCGCTGGTGCCGATGGCGGCGCGCGCGGCGGGGCTCGGCTACGAGGACCTGTGCGTGAGGATCCTGGAGGGCGCCCGTGTGGGATAACCCGCGGCTGCTGAACGGCGTGGCGGGATTCCTGACCGGGATCGCGGCGCTCGCGCTTGCGCTCATTGCGTTGCAGCTGCTGCTCGGCTCGCCGCTGTTCCCGCTGCGCGAAATCACGGTGAGCGGCGCATTGGAGAGGGTCTCGCGCGCCGATGTCGAAGCCGCGACCCGCGAGCGCGTGCGCGGAAACTTCTTCGCGGTGCGGCTCGCCGAGGTGCGCGCCGGGCTGGAGACCCTGCCCTGGGTGCGCAGCGTGGACGTGCGCCGCGTCTGGCCCGACCGGCTGGACATCGGCCTGGAAGAGCACGTCGCGCTCGCGCGCTGGGGCGATCGGGACCTGGTCAGCATCCACGGCGAGCGCTTCGCGGCGCAGACCGACAGGAAGCTGCCTCGATTCGCCGGGCCCGAGGGCAGCGAGCGCGAGGTGACGCGGCGCTACCGGCGCTTCGCCGGGATCGTCGCGCCGCTCGGCGCAGGCATCGAGCGCGTGGTGCTTACGCCGCGGCTCGCCTGGCAGCTCAGGCTGGAGAACGGCCTGTTCCTCGTCCTGGGGCGCGATTCGCCTGCCGAGCCGGTGGAGGCAAGGCTCGAGCGCTTCGTCGCCGCGTACCCGGCGACGCTGGCGAAGATCGCGCGCCGGCACGAATACGTGGACCTGCGCTACCCGAACGGCTTCGCGCTGCGCATCCGGGACCTGGAAGGCTGATGCGCATGGCCAAGGAGAACAAGAACCTGATCGTGGCGCTCGACATCGGCACCTCGAAAGTCGCCTGCCTGGTGGCGGAGGTGCGGCCCGACGGCGCGCTCGAGATCCTCGGCATGGGCAACCACGAATCGAAGGGACTGAAAAAGGGCGTGGTGGTGAACATCGAAGCGACCGTCAGCGCGGTGCAGCGCGCGCTCGAGGAAGCGGAGCTGATGGCCGATTGCAAGATCGCCTCGGCGTTCGTCGGCATCGCCGGCAGCCACATCAAGAGCTTCAACTCGACGGGGATGGTGGCGATCAAGGACCGCGAGGTGAGCGGGCCGGACGTGGAGCGCGCGATCGACACCGCTCGCGCGGTCAGCATTCCCACCGACCAGCAAATTCTCCATGTCCTTCGCCAGGAGTTCATCATCGACGGGCAGGAGGACGTGAGGGAGCCGATCGGCATGTCGGGCGTGCGCCTGGAAGTGAAGGTGCACATCGTGACGGGTGCCGTGTCCGCCGCGCAGAACATCGTCAAGTGCGTGCGCCGCTGCGGGCTGGAGGTGAACGACCTGATCCTGCAGCCGCTCGCCTCCTCGCGCGCGGTGCTCTCGGAGGACGAGAAGGACCTCGGCGTGTGCCTGCTGGACATCGGCGGCGGCACCACCGACATCGCGGTGTTCACGCACGGCGCGATCCGTCACACCGCGGTCATCCCGATCGCCGGCGACCAGGTCACGAATGACATCGCGATGGCGCTCCGGACGCCGACCGCCGAGGCGGAAAGCATCAAGATCCGGCACGGCGTGGCGCTGCGGCAGCTTGCCGACCCGAACGAGATGATCGAAGTGCCGGGAATCGGCGAGCGCGCACCAAGGTCGCTGTCGCGCCAGACGCTCGCCGAGGTGATCGAGCCGCGCGTCGAGGAGCTCTACTCGCTCGTGCAGCAGGTGCTGCGCGAGTCCGGGTTCGAGGAGCTGCTCTCCTCCGGCGTGGTGCTCGCCGGCGGCTCGGCGGTGATGCAGGGCATGGTCGAGCTCGGCGAGGAGATCTTCCACATGCCGGTGCGCGTCGGCCTGCCGCGCTACGCCGGCGGGCTCTCCGAAGTGGTGCGCACGCCGCGCTGCGCGACGGGCGTGGGGCTGCTGCTCGAGGGCGTCGCGCAGCTGCAGCACGGGCAGTTGTCGCGCCAGAGCGGCTCGTTCCGGGCCGTGCTGGCGCGGATGCGCGAATGGTTCCAGCGGAATTTCTGATGCGAAGGGTTGGGTGCGAGGGGATTTTTTGGACGTTTGACCTAGGCAAGGAGGAAACATGTTCGAGATCGTAGACAGTCAGGCAACGGGGCCGGTCATCAAGGTGATCGGGGTGGGCGGCGCGGGCGGCAACGCCGTCAACCACATGATCGAGCACGACGTGCAGGGCGTCGAGTTCATCGCCGTCAACACCGACGCGCAGGTGCTCTCGCGCAACAACGCGCGAAATCAGCTGCAGCTCGGCTCGAGCGGCCTGGGCGCGGGCGCCAAGCCCGAGGAGGCGAGGGCGGTGGCGCTCGCCGAGCGCGACCGGATCGAGGAAGCGGTCGCCGGAGCCCACATGGTGTTCATCACCGCCGGGATGGGCGGCGGCACCGGCACCGGCGCGGGCCCGGTCATCGCCGAGGTGGCGCGCTCGCTCGGCATCCTCACCGTGGCGGTGGTCACCAAGCCCTTCACCTTCGAGGGCTCCAAGCGCATGAAGATCGCCGAGCAGGGCCTGGAGGAGATGGCCCCGCACGTGGATTCGCTCATCGTCATCCTCAACGACAAGCTCGAGGAGGTGCTGGGAGAGGACGTGACGCAGGAAGACGCGTTCAAGGCGGCCGACGACGTGCTCAACAACGCGGTCGCCGGGATCGCCGAGATCATCAACCTGCCCGGGCTGGTGAACGTGGATTTCCAGGACGTGCGCACCGTGATGTCCGAGCAGGGCATGGCGATGATGGGATCGGCGACGGCGAACGGCATCGACCGCGCGCGCATCGCCGCCGAGCAGGCGATCGCCTGCCCGCTGCTCGAGGGGGTCAACCTCGCCGGCGCGCGCGGGGTTCTGGTCAACATCACCGCTTCGCGCCCGAGCCTGAAGCTGCGCGAGACCAAGGAGGTGATGAACATCATCCGCGCCTTCGCGGCGGAGGACGCGACCATCATCTACGGCGGCGTCTACGACGACGCCCTCGGCGACGACCTGCGCGTCACGGTGGTCGCCACCGGCCTGGGCATGGCGATGGCGTCGCGCTCGCCCAAGCCGCAGCTGGTGGTGTCGCAGAAGACCGGCACCGACAATCAGCCGCTCTCCGGATCGGTCGATTATCACCAGCTCGACTCGGTGCCCGCGGTGATCCGCCGCAACCGGGCCACGACGGTGGAAGCGCTGCAGCAGTCCGGTGTCGACAAGTACGACATCCCGGCGTTCCTGAGGAAGCAGGCCGACTAGAGCGGCCGGCGCGAAGCAGGTCACCCCCTTCCTTGCCCGGGGGTGGCCTGCATCGCCTTGCTACAATCCGCCTCTCGCCATGCTGCGCCAGCGCACCCTGAAATCGCTTGTCCGCGCCACCGGCGTGGGCCTGCACACGGGGCGCAAGGTGTCGATGGCGCTGCGCCCCGCGCCGGCCGACACCGGCGTCGTTTTCCGCCGCGTCGATTTCGCCGCGCCGCTCGACATCCCGGCGCGCGCGCACCTCGTCGGCGACACCCGTCTTTCGTCTTGTCTCGTCCTGGGCGAGGCGAAGGTGTACACCGTCGAGCACCTGATGTCGGCGCTCGGCGGCCTGGGCGTGGACAACCTGTACGTGGATCTCGACGGGCCGGAAGTGCCGATCATGGACGGCAGCGCCGCGCCGTTCGCGCTGCTGGTGCAGCAGGCGGGCGTCGAGGAGCAGGGCGCGCCGAAGCGCTTCCTGCGCGTCGCCCGGGCGGTCGAGGTGCGCGACGGCGACAAGTGGGCGCGCCTCGAGCCTTACGCCGGATTCCGGCTTTCGTTCTCGATCGATTTCAATCACCCGGTGATCGACCGCTCCACGCAGGCGGTCACGGTGGACTTCGCCGAAACCTCGTATCTGAAGGAAATCGCGCGCGCGCGCACCTTCGGCTTCATGCACGAGGTCGAGAATCTGCGCGACGTAGGCCTCGCGCTCGGCGGCGGCCTCGACAACGCGGTGATGCTGGACGAGAACCGCGTGCTGAACGCCGAGGGCCTGCGCTTCGCCGACGAGTTCATCCGCCACAAGCTGCTCGATGCGATCGGCGATCTGTACCTGCTCGGCGGCCCGCTGCTCGGCGCGTTCAGCGCGCACAAATCGGGCCAC
>Ga0209342_10000878_pt1 | contig 34660 bp, 33 predicted proteins | sample RifCSP16_2_FD_184023 | JGI IMG/M metagenome (GOLD analysis project Ga0209342, IMG submission 184023) | Soil microbial communities from Rifle, Colorado - Rifle CSP2_sed 16_2 (SPAdes) (version 2) | ecosystem: Environmental > Terrestrial > Deep subsurface > Rock core/Sediment | place: Rifle...
CGACCTGCGGGTGCGGGTCCAGGCCGACCACGTGGGCTACGGGGACGAGCCGATGTGGGGCTACGCGAAGAACTTCCGCTCGCGCCAGGCCCAGCACGACCGGGCCGCTCCCGGCTCCGAGCTCGACATGGTGATCGCCGGCGTGGTCGTGATCGACCCGCTCCTCGGCGTGGTGAAGACGAACGTCGGCATCAAGGACGGGCGGATCGCAGGGATCGGCAGCGCCGGGAACCCGGAGGTCTCCGGTCCTGTCGACCTCGTGATTGGGCCGAGCACCTGGCCGGTGAACGGGTACGGGCTCATAGCGACGGCGGGCGCGGTGGACTCGCACGTCCACCTCATCACGCCGCGTTTGGTGCCCGTCGCGCTCTCGGCCGGAGTCACGACGCTGATCACCGCCGGTTTCGAGGAGCCCCCGTACATGATGGAGCGGACCCTGCGCGCCTTCGAGCACCTGCCGGTGAACCTGGGCTTGCAGGCGTCGGCGCGCACCGACGTGCCCGGACACCTGGAGCGCCTGCTCGAAGCCGGGGCGTGCGGCCTGAAGATCCACGAGGACTGGGGCGCGTACCCGGAGATCGTCGACGCGACCCTCGCGTTCGCCGACGCCCACGACGTGACCGTGTGCCTGCACACGGACGGACTGAACGAGAGCTGCGAGCTGGAGGACACGGTCGCGGCGATCGCCGGCCGTTCGATCCACGCGTACCACGTGGAGGGCACCGGCGGTGGGCACATGCCCGACCTGATCGGGATCGTCCGCGAGCCGAACGTGATCTGCTCGTCCACGACCCCGACGATCCCGTACGGGACCGCCTCCGCCGCCGAGCACGTGGAGATGATCCTGGCGGTCCACGGCGGCAACCCGAACGTCCCCGAGGACGTCGCGGCGGCCGCGGAGCGGATCCACCCGGCGACGATGGCCGCCGAGGGCCCGCTCCACGAGCTGGGCGCCATCTCGATCGTGAACTCGGATTCGCAGGGGATGGGCAGGATCGGCGAGACCTTCCGTCGCACGTTCCAGCTCGCTCACGTCATGAAGGCGTGGGCGGGTGATGCCCCCGAGGACGACAACGAGCGGGTCCTGCGCTACCTAGCCAAGGTCACCGCCGAGCCCGCCAGGACTCACGGCATCGAGGGAGACGTCGGCTCGCTCGTGCCCGGGCGCCTTGCCGACATCGTGCTCTGGCGCCCGACCTGCTTCGGCGTGAAGCCCGAAGTGGTGCTCAAGGCGGGCGCGTTCGTGTGGGGAGCGCTCGGCGAGGGCAACGCTTCGATCGAGGGCGCCGAGCCCGTGCGCTACGGCCCTCAGTTCGGCGGGATCGGCGCGGCCGCGGCGTCGGTCTCGACGACCTTCGTGTCGCGGCTCGCGCTCGAGACGGAGATCGCGGAACGGCTCGGCAGCGCCCGTCGGTTCGCGGCGGTCGAGGGCACCCGGGGGGTCTCGCGCCGGGATCTGCACCGCAACACGTTCGTGCCGGCCATCGAGGTCGACCCGCGCGACGGCACGGTCACCCTCGACGGGCGTGTGCTCGCCGCGTCGCCGGTGGACGACGTGCCGCTTTCCCGCCGCTACCTGCTCGGCTGAGGTTCAGTCCAGGATCGGATCGCGTTGGTGGTGCCCGTTGCCCGTCGCGTGGTGCTCCTCGAACTGCTCCTCCTCGGTGGAGCCCGCCAGGGCCAGCGTGGACGCGGTCCCGTGGCTCACGACCTGCGACACGCGGTCGAAGTATCCGGTACCCACCTCGTGCTGGTGGCGGGTCGCCGTGTAGCCCTCCTCCTCGAGCGCGAACTCGTGCTCCTGCAGGCGCACGTACGCGGTCATGCCCTCGGCGGCGTACTCCTTGGCGAGCTCGAACATCGACGCGTTCAGCGCGTGGAACCCGGCCAGGGTGATGAACTGGAACGTGTAGCCCATCGCCGCGAGCTCGGTCTGGAACCGCGCGATCTGGTCGTCGTCCAGATTCCGCTTCCAGTTGAACGAGGGCGAGCAGTTGTATGTGAGGAGCTTGCCGGGGAAGCGCTCGTGGATCCCCTCGGCGAACGCGCGCGCCTCGTCCAGGTCCGGGTGCGCGGTCTCGCACCACAGCACGTCCGCGTACGGGGCGTACGAGAGGCCTCGCGCGATCGCCGACCCCACGCCGGGGCGGACATGGAAGAACCCCTCCGGGGTGCGCTCGCCTGTCAGGAACGGGCGGTCGCGCGGGTCGACGTCGGTTGTGAGGAGCGTCGCCCCGTCGGCGTCGGTCCGGGCGATGAGCACGGTCGGGACGTTCAGCACGTCGGCCGCCAGGCGCGCCGCGGTGAGCGTGCGGATGAACTGCTCCGTCGGCACGAGCACCTTGCCCCCGAGATGCCCGCACTTCTTCTCGCTCGCGAGCTGGTCCTCGAAGTGCACGCCCGCCGCCCCCGCTTCGATCATGGCCTTCATCAGCTCGAACGCGTTCAGCGGCCCACCGAACCCGGCCTCCGCGTCGGCCACGATCGGCGCGAGCCAGTACGTGCCGGTCTCGCCCTCGGCCCACGCGATCTGGTCCGCCCTCTGGAGCGCGTTGTTGAAGCGCCTCACGACCTGCGGGACCGAGTTCGCCGGGTAGAGCGACTGGTCCGGGTAGGTTTGGCCCGCCAGGTTGGCGTCGGCCGCCACCTGCCAGCCCGAGAGGTAGATCGCCTTGAGGCCGGCCTTGACCATCTCGACGGCCTGGCCGCCGGTGAGCGCACCCAGCGCGGCGACGTACCCGGGGCCGTGGATCAGCGACCACAGGCGCTCGGCGCCCAGGCGCGCCAGCGTGTGCTCGACCGTGACCGACCCACGGAGCCGCAATACGTCCTCCGCCGAGTAGGCGCGATCGATGCCCTTCCACCGCTGGTTCGAGCCCCAGTAGGTCTCCAGGGTGGCCGCCTCCCGGCGCATCCGCTCTTCGTGTGTGAGATCGATCATGGCTACCTCTTCCTGCCGGCACCTTCACGGAAACCAAAGACCCCCCGCGGTCCGCGGGAGGTCTGGGAGGCCCCGGGCCGATGATGCTCGGCCCGACGCCCCCTAGGGCCCGGATACGTTCGAGAGTTTGAACGGCCGGTCAAACACGGCCCAAGTGTGGGCCTCAGCCCCGGATCCTGTCAAGCGTCGTTCGGACCAGCGGTCATACCTCGGTGGCGGGTTGTGCCTGATCAGGGTCAGCTCACGGGACGATCTTCGAGATCGGGATCTCGAGGATGTCGGTCGCGCCTCGGGCCTTGAGCTCGGGGATCAGCCGGTTCACCTGGGACTTCTCCACGACGGTCTCGATCGCGAATCCGCCCTCCTGGAGTGGCGACACGGTGGGGGACTTCATCGACGGCACGACCTCGAGGACCTTCGCGAGCTCCGACTCGGCGACGTTGAGTTTGATCAGGACCCGACCCTCTGCCGCGAGAGCGCCGAGCAGCAGAGTGGTGATGTCGTCCATCGCGCGGCGCTTCGTGGGGTCGGCGGCCGCCTCGCGGTTGGCGACGAGCACCGGCTCCGAGGTCATCAGGGTTTCGATGATCTTCATGCCGTGGGCGCGGAGCGTGCTGCCGGTCTCGGTGATGTCGACGATCGCGTCGACGATCTCGGGGACCTTGGCCTCTGTGGCGCCGAAGGACCAGACCACGTGGACGCCGATGCCCAGGTCATCGAAGTAGCGCTTCGTCATGCGCTCGAACTCGGTCGAGATCTGCGAGCCCGCCGGCATCTCCTTCGCGCTGTTCGCGGGGTGGTACGTCGGCACCGCAAGGACGACGTTCGTGCCGTGTCCGGTGCCGCTCTTCGCGTAGGAGAGCGTGGTGAGCACCTCGACGTCGGCCCCGGTCTCGGCGATCCAGTCCTGGCCGGTGATGCCGAGGTCGAACAGCCCGTCCTGCACGTAGGTCGGGATCTCCTGCGGCCGCAGGAGCGAGACGCGCTCGATGCGCTCGTCATCGATCGTGCCGTGGTAGTCGCGGTCCGAGCCGCGACGAACGCGCAGGTCGGCCTCCTCGAACAGCCGCAGCGTCTGCTGTTCGAGCGAGCCCTTGGGGATCACGAGTCTCAGCATCTACAGCCTCCGGTGGAAGCAGGTCCGCTCGCCGGTGTGGCACGCGGGCCCCTCCTGGTGCACCCGCGCGAGGAGCACGTCGCCGTCGCAGTCCACCCGCAGCTCGTCCCAGTGCTGCGTGTGGCCGCTCGTGTCGCCCTTGCGCCACAGCTCCTTGCGCGAGCGGCTCCAGTAGACCATGCGGCCCTCGGCCAGCGTGCGCTCGAGCGCTTCACGGTTCGCCCACGCCACCATGAGCACCTCGCCGTCGGAGACGTCCTGTACGACCACAGGCACGAGCCCCCGCTCGTCGAACGCAAGCGCGTCGAGCTCGACCTGGTCCATCACGCCGCTCGGACCGGGATCTCGAGATCTTCGAGGTAGCGCTTCACGTCTCGGATCGTGAGCTGCTCGAAGTGGAACCTCGACGCGGCGAGCACGGCGTCGGCGCCGCCGTCTGTGAGTGCCTCCGCGAAGTGCTCGACACGGCCGGCACCGCCCGAAGCGACGAGCGGCACCCGGACGACCTCGCTCACGGCGTGCAGGAGCTCGAGGTCGTAGCCCTCGCCGGTGCCGTCGCGGTCCATCGAGGTCAGGAGCACCTCGCCGGCGCCACGGCGCTCGGTGGCCTCGACCGCCCACTCGACGGCGTCGCGACCGGTCGGCGTTCGGCCGGCATCGACGAACACCTCCCAGCTCCCGCCGGAGCGCCGCTTCGCATCGATCGCGATCACCATGCACTGGGTGCCGAAACGCCCGGCGCAGCGCTCGAGCAGCGCGGGCGCGCGCACCGCGGCGCTGTTGATCGCGACCTTGTCGGCGCCCGCGCGGAGCAGGGTCCTGACGTCGTCCTCCTCCCGGACGCCGCCGCCGACGGTGAGCGGGATGAACACCTGGTCCGCGGTGCGGCCGATCACGTCGAGCGTGGCCTCGCGGCCCTCGATCGTCGCCGTGATGTCGAGGAAGACGAGCTCGTCGGCGCCCTCGGCGTCGTAGCGCGCCGCGAGCTCGACCGGGTCCCCCGCGTCCACGAGGTCGACGAACCGCGTGCCCTTGACCACGCGTCCGGCGTTCACGTCCAGGCAGGGCATGATCCGCTTGGCCAGGCTCACCCGCGGACCACCTCCTCGAGCCGGAGCGTCCCGCTGTACATCGCCTTGCCGACGACGCACGCCTCGACGCCGAGCTCGCGCAACGCCCATACGTCCTCGGCGACGCGGATCCCGCCGCTCGCGATCACCGGCGTCTCGGTCAGCTCGCGCATCCGCTCGTACAACGACAGGTCGGGTCCCTCCATCGTGCCGTCCCGGGCGATCGAGGTGACGATGAACCGAGGCGCTCCCGCGTGGGCGAGGGCCGGGACGGCGTCTTCGAGCCGGGCGCCTTCCTCCCGCCAGCCGTGGGTCCGGACGTGGCCGTCTCGCACGTCGACGCCGACCAAGATGCCGTCGCCCACCTGGTCAACGGCCTCCGCGACGAACCCGGGGTCCAGCGCCGCGACCGTTCCGAGGATCGCCCTGGCGGCCCCGTCCTCCAGCGCGCGCTCGATCGCGTCGAGCGTCCGGATGCCGCCGCCGAGCTGCACGGGGATCGCAACCGTCCGGCAGATCTCGCGCACGACGTCGCGGTTCGAACCCTCGCCCGCGGCGGCATCGAGATCCACGACGTGGAGCCGGCGCGCGCCCTGGGCCTCGAACCGCTGGGCGACCTCAACCGGGTCGTCGTCGTACGCGGTCTCGTGTCCGAAGTCGCCGCGGAACAGCCGGACGACGCGTCCACCTCGAAGGTCGATCGCGGGGATCACGATCATGAAGACACCTCGTTCACGAACGCGGCGTACAGGGCCAACCCCGGTGCGCCCGACTTCTCCGGGTGGAACTGCGTCGCGAAGACGTTGCCGCGCGCGACCGCGGCCGCGAAAGGACGTCCGTGCTCCGCGACCCCGAGGGTCTGCGTCTGCGCGTCCGGCGCGTACGAGTGCACGAAGTAGAAGCGCGTGTCGGGCGGCACGTCGCGCGTGTACGCGTGCTCCGCGGTCCACGCGACGGTGTTCCACCCCATGTGGGGAACCTTCACGTCATCGGGGAGGCGCCGCGAGACGCCCTCGAGCAGCCCGAGCCCCGCGACGTCGGGAGCCTCCTCGCTGCCCTCGAACAGGACCTGCATCCCGACGCAGACCCCGAACACCGCCCGACCGCTCGCGGCGAAGTCCTTCACGACGGCGTCCAGGCCGTGCTCGCGCAGGTTGGCCATGCACGCGCCGAAGTGCCCGACCCCGGGGACGACGAGGCCGTGCGCCTCGAGCGCCTGCTCCGGATCGCTGGTGACGATCGCTGAGCCGCCCACGTGCTCGAGCGCCCTCGCGACGCTGCGCAGGTTGCCCGTCCCGTAGTCGAGGATCGCGATCGTCACAGGGTCCCCTTCGTGCTCGGCACCTCGCCGCCGACGACGCGGACCGCGTCCTGAAGGCACTTCGCGAGGGCCTTGAACTCGGCCTCAACGATGTGGTGCGGGGAGCGTCCCGCCTTCAGGCGGACGTGCAGCGTGATCTCGGCCGCGGTGGCGAACGCGTGGACGAAGTCCTCGGTCAGGCCGGTGTCGTACGTACCGATCGTCTCGGCCGGAACGTCGACCTCGTGCAACACGAACGGCCGTCCCGACAGGTCGAGCGCGACCTCGACGGCCGCCTCGTCCAGAGGCACCGTGATCGAGGCGAACCGGCGGATGCCCCTCTTGTCCCCGAGCGCCTCGCGCAACGCCTGGCCGAGCGCGAGCCCCACGTCCTCGACCGTGTGGTGGCCGTCCACCTCGAGGTCGCCCTTCGCGGTGACGGCCAGGTCGAGCCCGGCGTGCGTGCCGAGCTGCTGCAGCATGTGGTCGAAGAACGGCAGGCCTGTGTCCGCGCTCGCGGCGCCGGACCCGTCGAGGTCCAACTCGACGCGGATGCTCGTCTCCTTCGTGGCACGTTCGACCGTGGACGTGCGGCTCATCGCAAGACCTCCTCGAGGGCGGAAAGGAACAGGTCGATCTCTTCGGGCGTACCGGCGGTCACGCGGAGGCATCCGGGCATCACGCGGCCGAAGTCGCGCACCAGCACCCCGCGGTCCAGCAGGTCCTGCCAGACCCGCTCCGTCGGGTGCGGCGTCCGGAACAGCACGAAGTTCGCGTCGGACGCGAAGGCCTCGACGCCGAGCCCGGGCAGAGCCTCGAGGACCCGGTCGCGCTCGGACCGGACGGCGTCGACGATCGCGAGCGCGTCCGTCATGTGGTCGAGCGCCACCAGACCCGCGGCCTGAGTGAGCGCCGACACGTGGTAGGGGAGCCGCACCCGACGGAGATCCTCGATCACCTCGGGAGCGCCGAAGCAGTACCCGATCCGGGCGCCGGCGAGCGCGAACGCCTTCGAGAACGTCCGTACCACGATGACGTTCGGGTGGTCGGCGACCAGACCCAGGGCGCTCTGCCCGCCGAATTCGATGTAGGCCTCGTCCACGACGACGAGCGCCTCGCCTCGCGTCGCGAGCTCGGCGACGATCTCGACCGGCTGCGCGTTCCCGGTCGGGTTGTTCGGTGAGCAGACGAAGACCACATCTGGGTCGTCTTCCAACGCCGAGGTCACCTGCTCGGACCCAAGTCGCCACGGCTGCTCGAGCGCGATGTGCGCGACGTCGCTGCTCGCGACCCACGCCAAGCGCGCGTGGAGCCCGTAGGTCGGATCGAAGACGACGACCCGCCGGCCCGGCCCCGCGTACGCGAGCATGAGCTGCTGGATCACCTCGTTCGAGCCGTTGGCCACCCAGGTGCCCTCGACGCGTTGGCCGTTGACCTCGGCCAGGCGCTCGCGGACCTCGTCGGCATCGCGCTCCGGGTACCGGTTCAGGGGCAGCAGGCGGACGGCCGCGGCAAGGTCCTCGCGGAAGGCCTCGGGCAGGGGGTAGGGGCACTCGTTCGTGTTCAGGCGCGCTCGCACGTCGAGCTGGGGCGCAGCGTAGGGCTCGACCTCGCGGAGCCCGGGGCGGGGGAGCGCGGGGCTCATCGCCCTGGCTCCCGCTCGGCGCGGATCTCGACGGCGCGGGCGTGGCCGACGAGACCCTCGCTACGCGCTATCTCGCTCACCTCGCGCGCGAGCCTTCGGGCGGCCTCTGGCTCGATCTCCACGACGCTGGTCGTCTTCAGGAAGTCCGCGGTCCGCAAGCCGCTCGCGAACCGCGCCGTCCCCGCGGTCGGCAGGACGTGGTTCGAGGCAACGCCGTAGTCGCCGAACGGCACCGGGGTGGCGTTGCCGAGGAAGATCGCGCCGGCGTTCCGGACCTTCAGGACGAACCCGCGCGCGTCCTCGAGGACGACCTGGAGGTGCTCGGGCGTGAGGCCGTCGACGACCTCGGCCGCGTGCTCCAGGTCGGAGACCAGCACCGCCCGGGCGTTCGCCAGCGCGGCGTCGACGATCTCGCGCCGCCCGGCGCGAAGCACCTCGGCCTGGAGTGCCCCGCGGACGGCGTCGATCACGGCCGGGTCCGTGCTCACGAGCGTGGTTTCCGCCTCCGGGTCGTGCTCGGCCTGGGCTACGAGGTCGGCGGCCAGGAACCCCGCGTCTGCGGAGGCGTCCGCGACGATCACGAGCTCGGTAGGCCCCGCGAGCCCGTCGATCCCGATCACGCCGTTCAGTTGGCGCTTGGCCTCCGTCACGTATGCGTTCCCCGGTCCGACGACCTTGTCGACGGCCGGCACGGATGCCGTCCCGAACGCGAGCGCGGCGATCGCTTGCGCGCCGCCCGTCTTCACCACGCGGGTCGCGCCCGCCTGCTTCGCCGCGTAGAGCACCTCTGGGTGGACCGAGCCGTCCGAGCGCGGTGGCGTGGTCACGACGATCTCCTCGACCCCCGCGACGAACGCCGGCGTAACGGTCATCGCGACCGACGACGGGTACACGGCACGCCCGCCGGGTACGTAGCACCCCGCGGCGCGGACGGACGTCACGCGCTCGCCGAACCGCACGCCGTTCCGCGTGTCCCACCATTCCGGCGGGATCTGGCGGCGGTGCAGATCGGCGAGGCGATCGATCAGGCCGTCGAGCGCCAGGCGCAGCTCGCGAGGGATCGCATCGATCGCCACCGCGAACTCGCCCGGCGAGACGACCAGGCCGGTCTCGCGCAGGTTCGCGCCGTCGAACCTCAGGGCGAGCTCGAACAACGCGTCGTCACCCTCATCGCGGACGCGCTGAACGATCTCGCGAACGGTGTCGGAGACGTGAGGGTCGATCTCGAGGCGTCGGGGCTCGAGCCGCTCCCTCCGCTCGCGGAGGTCGAGGAGCTCGAGCACCTAGTGCTCCTCGGCGGCCTCGTGATGCGCGGGGGACAGGACGCGCGCGGCGCGCCGGTCGCGCGCGAACAGGATCCAGCCGCTCGCGGACACGACGGCCGCGGCGGCGATCAGCAGGCCCAAGGCCAGCAGGAACGTGGTCTGACGGTCCATGGGGAACGCAAGGGTACCGGAAGTCCGGGGCACCCGGGAAGGGCGCTACCGCGTCGCAGGCTCCGGCTCCCCTTGCCGCGCGAGCTCGTCGAGCTCGGCGATCGTGTCGGGCACGACCACCCTCGGTGCGGTGCGGCGCGAGAGCGCGAGCGCGAGGGTCAGCAGTGACACGATTAGCGCGATCCCGAGCCCGAACAGCGCCCATGCTTCCACCAGCGGGCGGTCGTCGATCGCCGTGGCGGGTTCGAGCGCGGGCTGGTCGTTCGCGGCCTCGAGCTCGCGCTCTAACCTCCCGATCTGGGCCGACAGGGCGAGGGCTTGGTCACGGCTCACATCGAGCGTGCCCTCGAGCTCGATGGCGGACCTCTCGGCCTTCTCGAGCTTCCGACGGAGGTTGTACGCGGTGAACTGCAGTCGGGAGTTCTCGTTGAGGAGCTTGGCCTCGCGCTCGGTGTGGACGACCGAGATCGGGCCGTTCAACGGCTCACGGAAGCCAGAGATCGTGCACGGGTCGTTGCAGATCGCGACGGTGTAGTAGGCGCCCTCCACGTCCGGCATCGTGAACGAGACGTGCAGCTCGAACTCGGTCTTGCGGTAGGGCTCGAACCCCACCTGGGCGAGGCGGATCACGCCCTCGGGTAGCGGACGGCCCTCCTGGATGGCCGGCCCGCCCGGCACGAGGAGGGCATAGAAGGGACCGCGGTCGAGGAGGAACTGCTTGTCCTCCGGGACGTAGATCCAGCCCCCGCCGGTCACGGCGTCGCCCGGCTGGTAGTGCGTTTCGTCGAACTGGATGATGGCGCCGCCGTCCGCACCGGCCTCCAGCGGGATCGCGAGCACCACGCCGAACACCAGCACGACGATCGCTCGGAACGAACGCATGCCGCCTCCCCTCCGCGAGAAGTCTCGACGGTCTGTCCACGGAGACCGGGGCCGGGTCCCGAAGGTTCCGAGAGATCTCGGCTGGAGCGGGAACCATCTCCGTCCTCGGGCGGTAGATGTGGCGAGGGCGCGGAAGGCGGCCGTCCCAGTCTGGAACAGGAGGGCGGAGGATGCGTGTGAAGCTGCTCGTGACCGTGTCCGTGCTCGCGCTCGTGGGCACGGCCTGCACAGGATCGTCGGCACCCGGCGCCGTGGGCCAGGCCCCGGAGGAGCCAACCGTCCCGTCGGAGACGTTGCTCCTCGGCACGGGGTCCGGCCCGTTGGTCGTGGAGATCCCCGCCGGGTCGGTCACGTTCGAGGAGCCGGGCGCGGTCGCGAGCCTCGGCGGGGAGTGGGTGCTGTCCACCGAGGACTCGGAGGGCTCGACGCTCCTGCACACGCGGGATGTCGCCTCGGGCGAGATCGTCGGCGCGACCGAGGTGCCCGGCGAGCTCGACGCGCGGGTCGTGTCCGAGAGCGGCCGCGCCGTCGCGCTCATGGACCCCCTCCCGAAGGGCTGGGATCCCTTCGTGCCGCTCCCGCGAGCGACCACGACGATCGTCGTCGCCGACCCGACCGGCTCTACCGAACCGCGGACGTTCGACCTCGTGGGCAACTTCGAGCCCGAGGCGTTCTCCGCCGCCGACGACGCGCTCTTCCTGATCCAGCACCTGCCGGCAGAGACCCCGCAGGCCTACCGCGTGACCATGCTCGACCTGGATACCGGGCGCGTGCGCCCGGTGTTCGGCCCGTTCAAGGGCCCGGCCGAGCGCATGCCCGGCATCCGGCTCCAGCAGGTGCTCTCGCCGACAGCGACCCACCTCTACACGCTGTACTCGAGCGCCCATCCCGGCTACGTCCCGCACGACACGCCCGGCTCCGGCGCAGCGATCGTCTCGTTCGTGCACGTGCTGAGCCTGCAGGACGGCTGGGCGCACTGCGTCGGCCTGCCCAAGTCGATGTGGGACCGCCCCTCTGCCGAGCAGGCGATGGCGCCGTCGCCAGACGGCAGGTACCTGTACGTCGTGGACGCCGGCCGCGGGGAGATCGCCGTGCTGAACACCGACACCCTGCTCGTGCGCACCGTCGAAGCGGACCTGGGTCTGAGCGGTGCGATCGGGCGCACCACCGCGCAGATGAGCGCGGACGGCCGGACGCTGTTCATCGCCACCGCCGGGCCCGACGGGTCGACCGTGACGGCAGTGGACGCCGGGACGTTCGAGGCCCTCGATGGCTGGAGCGTGGACGGGCGCATCTCGAGCCTGGGGCTGTCGGGCGACGGCGCGCGGCTGTACGCGGCGACCGGCGACGGGCTGGTCGTGCTCGACGCGACGAACGGCCACGAGGTCGCTGCCGTCCCGGTGGCCGCTCCCGACACCGTCACGCAGGTCCTGGCGATAGCCGCGTAGTTCAACCGCGGCGTCGGTCGCGGCGTCGGCGCTCGGGATGCGAGAAGCTGGCGCCGTGAGCCCGACGAAGGCCGAGGTCTTGGAGGTCGGGGGGCGTGAGATCCGCGTCACGAACCCCGACAAGGTTCTGTTCCCCGCGCTCGGGGTGACCAAGCTCGACGTGGTGCGGTTCTTCGTAGAGGTGGGTCCGGCGGCCCTGTACGGCTGCCGGGACCGGCCGTCGATCCTGCACCGGTTCCCCGACGGGGTCGAGGCCGAGGACTTCTACCAGAAGCGCCTGCCGAAGGGAGCGCCCGAGTGGGTGCGGACGGCGCTCATCACGTTCCCGAGCGGCCGAACGGCGACAATGCCGGTGATGACCGACGAGGCGCATCTCGCGTGGCACGCCACGCTCGGGTGCGTGGACATAAACCCGTGGCCGGTGCGCGGCAGCGATGTCGATCATCCCGACGAGCTCCGGATCGACCTCGACCCGATCCCTGGCGTGCCGTTCGGCGATGTGCGCGAGGTGGCCCTCGTCGCGCGCGAGGTGCTCGAGGACCAGGGGATGCGCGGGTTCCCTAAGACGAGCGGCAAGCGCGGCATCCACGTGAACGTGCGGATCGAGCCGCGGTGGACGTTCCCCGAGGTCCGCCGCGCCGGCCTCGCCCTCGCGCGAGAGATCGAGCGGCGGATCCCCGACAAGGCGACGAGCGCCTGGTGGAAGGAGGAGCGCCACGGCGTGTTCGTCGACTACAACCAGAACGCTCGGGACCGGACGGTCGCGAGCGCGTACTCGATCCGACCTGTGTCCGACGCGCGCGTCTCGACACCGCTCGAGTGGGAGGAGGTCGCCGACGTCGAGCCCGCGGACTTCACGATCGCGACCGTGCCGGTGCGACTCCGCGAGCGCGGTGATCCCGGCGCGGCCATCGACGAGGTGGCGTTCGGGCTCGAGCCGCTGCTCGAGCTCGCCGAGCGCGACGAGGGCGAGGGCCTCGGCGACGCTCCCTGGCCCCCGCACTTCCCCAAGGCTGAGGGCGAGCCCCGGCGCGTCCAGCCCTCGAAACGCAAGAAGGAGCCGGTCGCGAAGCCGACCGGCCGTCGCAAGAGCACGAAGCCGCTCGTCGAGATCGCACGAGCCGAGATCGAGGACGAGGCGCGCGAGGGCCTCGAGCGCTGGAAGGCGCGCCACCCCGCCGTCGTCCCGCACCTGGAGCCGCACGACGTGCTGGTCGACTCGATGCGCGGTCGCCACCGCACTTGGACCCGCATCCGTGTGAACCTCCAGCACGTGCCCGTGGAGCTCCGACCCGCGCAGGAGCCGCTCGAGGTCGACTACGACCCGTGGGCCGGCTTGACCTGGGACGAGGAGCGTTAAGCGCGCTTCGGCGCGGCGACCTGCTCGAACGTGCAGGTCCCGGGACGGCGGTCCGGCCGCCGCGGACGAACGTACTGCCGTGACGCAACCTTGGGCCCTACATCCGGTCGTAGGAGACCTCGCAGACGAGCTCGGGACGGATCGCGACCCACTCCTGCTGCTGGCGACCGGCGCGCGACCGGACGGTGCTGATCACCCACCCTGGGCGGCCTTGCGTTTGGCCTCCGCGCGCCGCTCCGCCTCCAGGCGCTCGAGGTCCACATCGCTGAAGTCGACGTAGCGCATCGTCGCCGCGATCGCCCGGTGCCCCGCGGTCTTGTCGATCAGATCGTGCATCGCCTGCGCGACCCGCCGGTACGTGGGGTGGCCCTGGGGCGAGGAGCGGAGCTCGATCAGGTGCATCGCCTCGCGCGCGGTCATCTGCATCACGAAGCGGATCTTGTACGCCATGGATACGGCGCACTGCGCCACGTCCCGGCCCGCGTGTTCCTCGAGCACCTTCCACGTCGCGGCGGAGTCCGCCATCACGCGGCCCCAATCCTCGGTCATCCGGGCGTCGGCGATCACATCGGGAGTCTCGTATCCGTGTGCGGGCGAGAGCGTCTGCCACTCGAGCGTGAGCGGGCGGTGCCGCTGGAGGTCCCGGAAGGCGCCGTAGTCGCACAGCACGTCGAACCGGTATCCCGTCCGCTCGAACGCTCGGCCCGGCTTGTGGCGCCGGTTCTCGCGGTCGCCTACGTAGGCCCGCATGACCGCCTCGCGCTCATCGGGGCTCATCGTGTGCGCGAGCGACTGCAGGCGATCGTCCGGCAGGTCCGCGTTCGCGTACAGCGCGGCGGCGATCACCTTCTCCTCGCCGAGCGGGTCGAAGTCGGTGAGCGTGACGATGTCGCGCGCGCCGGCCTCGATGCCCTCCGTGTACTTCGCGGCGATCTCGGCGGTGGTCTCGCGGGTGTCGGCCAGGTACCTGGACCATGCGACGCCGCGGTCGGGGAGATCCACCCGCTTGAGGAACGCCGGGATCACCTTGCGGAGCTCGACGAGCATGAGGTCGGCGTACTCGCGCACCTCGTCGAGCGGGTGGGCACGCATCCGCAGCAGCATCTGCTCGTAGGACTGGCCGGTGGCGTACACGCCGAGGTTCGAGCGCGTTCCCGCCGGCAGCAGCACCCTGAGCGCGTCGCACGTCTTCGCGGTGATCGTCGAGCGGTACAGGAAGTCCGAGTCGGCGGGGTCCTTCGGGAACATGGAGGCGAACCGCTCGTACAGCGGCTGGAACAGCCGCCCGTAGGTCTCGAACGTCCGATCCGCGAACGCGAGGTAGGCGTCCTCCGCGGGTGAGCGCTCGATCTCGGGTGGGATCGTCAGGCGCCACCGCCCGCCCGGCCGGTCGTCGTAGCGCATGTACCGCGTCGACTGCTCGAGGTACGCGGCCAGGCGCCCCCACTCGATCGCCTTGGCGAGAAGCTGAGACGCTTGCTCGCAGGCGAGATGCACGCCGCCGAGCTGGGCGACCGAGTCGTCGCCGTACTCGAAGAACACGCGCTCGTAGAGCTGTTCGGCCTTCTCGACCTTGATGCCCTCGAGGCCCGGCACCACGCCGCCCTCGAGCTCCTCGGCGAACTCGTCCAGGAACAGGCGGCGGATCGACTTCGTCGTGCGCGAGTACCGGGCGAACAGAGCGCCCTTGACCACCTCGGGAAGGTTCACGAGCGCGAAGACGGGACCGTCGAGGTTCGTGAAGTGTGGGATGAGGCGTGCGCGCTCCTCGTCCGTGAAGTCCTCGTGGACGAACCAGAGGCTCACGAGGTCCCCGTCGGCCCGGTCGCCCCGGTCGGCGACGGCGGCGCCTCGGCGCCGGCGAACAGCGTCACGATCGCCCCGAACTCGGCGTCGGTGCCCGGCGCCGGATCTTGCGCCGCGACCTTGCGGCCGAGCGGACAGGACGGGTTGAGTGCCACCGTGTCGTCGGAGATCACGCCGCGCAGGCCGTCCTTCTCGAGTTGATTCAGCGCGGAGTTGAACGACCGGCATCGCACCTCGGGCACCTCCACCGTGCCTTTGCCCGTCGATACGAACACCGTCACGGTGGAGCCGAGGTCGATCTCGGTACCCGAGGGCGGCTCGGTCCTGATCACCGACCCTTCGAGGACCGAATCGCTGGACTCCTCCTCGAAGGCCGGGACCAGCCCGAGCTCACCGAGCAGGGCCGTCGCCTGATCCGGGGAGAGGTTCTCGAGCGGCGGGACCACGACGGACTCGGGTTGGGCGACGACGGTGAGGTCCACCGGTGTCCCTTCTTCGACCTGGGTCCCCGCGGCCGGATCCTGGTCGATCACGGTGCCGGGGACCTGGGTTTCATCCTCTGCCGGGACGGGTGTGATCCCGCCAACGGTTAGGCCTGCCTCCACGAGGAGGTCCTCGGCAGCCTTCTGACGCTCGCCGATCACCGGCGGGACCTCGATCAGGACCGAGGTCGCCTGGTCGTCGTCGCCGAGGAGCGTGGCCGCGAGGAACCACAGGACCGCTCCGAGTATCCCGATCAGGATCAGTGTCACCGCCACCGGGATCCAGGGGGAGCGCCGCTCCGGCTCGGGTGGCTGGAGGACCTGCGTCGGCTGGGCCGGCTGGTCGAAAGCCTGCGTCGTGGCGGGAGCAAGCAGCGGTGTCGCCTCGACCGGCAGGCCGCGCGCCACGCGCTCGAGGTCCGCGCGCATCTCCTCAGCGGACCGGTAGCGGTTGGCCGGGTTCTTCGCGAGCGCGCGAAGGACCACGGCATCCAGGTCCTGCTTCACGTCGCCGTTCAGCGTCGAGGGCGCGACCGGCTGCTCGAGCACTTGCTTGGACGCGACCGTGACCGGCGAGTCGCCGAGGAACGGCGGGCGCCCTGTGATCATCTCGTATAGCACGCAGCCGAGCGAGTAGATGTCCGAGCGTCCGTCCACCGGCTGGCCCTGCGCCTGCTCCGGAGACAGGTACGACGCGGTGCCGAGGATCGCGGCCGTCTGCGCGACCGTGTCGGCGGTCGTCGTCATCCGCGCGATGCCGAAATCGGTGACCTTCACCTCCCCGCGCGGGTTGAGCATGATGTTGCCGGGCTTGATGTCGCGGTGGATCACTCCCTGGGCATGAGCGCCGTCGAGCGCCCGACACACGTCCTGGGCGATCGCGATCGCGCGGTCCGGCATGATGCGCCCACCGCCGGTGAGGAACTCGGCGAGGGTCCGGCCCTCCACGAACTCCATCACGATGAAGTGAACGCCGTCGTCCGAGCCGGTGTCGAAGACCGACACGATCGCCGGGTGCGAGATCCGCGCCGCCGCTTGCGCCTCCCGGCGGAACCGCTGGACGAACCCCTCGTCCTCCGCGAACTGCGGGGCCAGGATCTTGATGGCCACCGTGCGGCCGAGAACGGTATCCGTACCCAGGAACACCTTGGCCATGCCGCCGCGCCCGAGCTCGCGCTCCACGCGGTACCGCCCTCCGAGGGTCACCTGCTGGTCGATGTCGTGCCTCCTGGTCCGAGCTCAGATGCCGAGGCCCGCCTCCATGACGGCCTTCGCTATGGGGGCTGCCACCTGACCCCCCGTCGCCTCGCTGCCAAGGCTACCGCCGTCGAGGACGATGACGGCGACAGCGACCCGGGGGGCCTCGGCCGGCGCGAACGAGACGAACCACGCGTGCGGGTCCGCGCCGTCCCCGTGCTGGGCCGTCCCGGTCTTCCCGGCCACCGCGACGCCCGGGATCTGGGCGGCGGTGCCGGTGCCGCTCTCGACGACCGCGACCATCATCTGCGTGAGGATCGCCGCGTTCGCCGGGGTGAGTGGAGTCGAGAAGATCTCTGGGTCGAACGTCGCGATCACGCGGCCGCTCGGATCCCTTGCCTCCGTAACCAGGCGCGGCTGCATCTCCACCCCTCCGTTCCCGATCGCCGCGGCGACGAGCGCCATCTGCAGCGGGTTCGCCGCCACGTCCTGCTGCCCGATCGCCGAGAGCGCCACGGCCGGCTCGCGCTGCTCGAACGTATCGGGCGCGGGGAACACCCCCGAGACCCAAGGGATGTCGAACGGCACGAGGTCCTGCCCCGGCTCGGCCGTGAACCCGTACAGGCGGGCCTGCTCCGCGAGCGCCTCGGCGCCGAGCTCCAGACCGATCTCGCCGAACGTGACGTTGCACGAGATCTTGAGCGCTTCGGCGAGCGTGATCGTGGCCGCCCCGCCCGCGCAGTGCGAGCCGCCGAAGTTCTCGAGCGTCTCGTCGGTGAGCGGCAGGTCGAGCGCGCGCGGGTTCGGCCAGGTGCTGGTCGGCCCGAACCCGTTCTGCAGCGCCGCGGACGCCGTCACGAGCTTGAAGGTCGACCCGGGTGGGAACAGCTCGTCGCTCGCGCGGGAGACGAGCGGCTTGTCGGGGTCCGCGTTCAGCTCGTCCCAGCTCTCGCGCACGACCTTCGGGTCCTGCGAGGCGAGCAGGTTCGGGTCGTAGCTCGGCTCCGCGAAGAGCGCGAGGACGTCCCCGGTCGACGGGTCGATCGCGGCGATCGCCACGTCGCCCGGCTCGGCCAGCGCCGCCTGCGCGGCCGCCTCTTGCACCACCGGGTCCAGGGTCGTCACGATCGTCGCGCCCTGCTTGGGCCGTCCCAGGATCAGGTCGGTGAGCGTCTGCGGCAGGAGCTCCGCCGCGTCGCCGGCTAGGAAGTCGTTGAAGCTCTGCTCGAGCTCGGCCCGTGCGAACACGAACGAGTAGAAGCCGGTCTCGTGCGCGTAGAGCTCGCCGTGCGGGTAGCGCCGCTGGAACCGCAGGTCGCCGGCGCTCGGACGGCTGGAGGCCAGGACCGTGGTGCCGTCCGCGGCCAGGATGCTGCCGCGCTCGACCTTGTACTCGGCGATCAGCTCGCGCTTCCCGTTGGCCGGGTCGTTCTCGATCCGGTCCGCGGCCACCACCTGGATGTAGTTGATCTGGGCGAACGCGATCAGGAACAGGACCAGGAGCGCCACGCCGAGCTGCCGGATCTGGCGCTCCATCTCAGCCTCCGCGCCGGGCCGGGAGCGGCCCACTCGAGATGCGGACGAGGAGCGCGAGCAGCACGAAGTTCGACACCAGGCTCGAGCCGCCGTAGGAGACGAACGGGAGCGTCACGCCCGTGAGCGGGATCACCCGCGTCACCCCGCCCACGATCACGAACGCCTGCAGCGCGATCATCGTCGACAGGCCAACGGCGAGCAGCTTCGAGAACGAGTCGGTGGCCTCGACCGCGATGCGGAGCCCCTTGCCGACGAGCACCACGAACAGCAGCAGGACGCCGGTCGTCCCGAGCAGCCCCAGCTCCTCGCCGATCGCCGCGAAGATGAAGTCGGTCGCCGCGAACGGGATCAGGCCCGGGGACCCCAGGCCTAGCCCGGTGCCGACGATCCCGCCGGTGGCCATCGCGAACTGCGCCTGCGCGAGCTGCCCGAACCCCTGGTCGAACACCCGGTCCGGGTCCAGCGCGTTCAGCCACACGTCCACGCGCAGCTGGACGTGGTCGAAGAGCGTCCATCCAAGATAGGCGCCGGCCGCGAACAGCAGGAAGCCGATCACCAGGTACGCGACCCGTCCCGTCGCTACCCACAGCATCACGACGAAGATCCCGAAGTACAGGAGAGAGGCGCCCAGGTCGCGCTGCACGAACAGGATCGCGAGCGACGCGCCCCACGCGAGCAACACGGGCCCCAGGTGCTTGGCCGGAGGGAGGCGGAGCGGGCCGATCCGCGAGGTTGCCACCTGAAGCAGCTCGCGCTTCTGGTTCAGGTACGAGGCCAGGAAGATCACGATGAGGACCTTGCCGATCTCGGCGGGCTGGAACCCCATCGGCCCGACCTGGACCCATAGACGCGCCCCGTTGATGGTCCGCCCGATCCCCGGGACCGTCGGCAGCAGCAGGAGGATGAGGCCGAGAAGGCCGATCGTGTACGTGTAGGCGTCGAGCATCCGCACGTCGCGCACGACGATGAGCGTGATCGCGAAAGCGAGTATCCCTACCAGGATCCACGTGGCCTGCTCGGCCGCGAGCCCACCCGAGAGGCGGAAGATCATCGCGAACCCGAGGCCGACCAGCACGCCGGCCAAGGGGAACAGCGCCGGGTCGGCGCGGGGCGCGAACCGCCGGAGCAGGAGGAGCGCGCCGACGTAGCCGCCGACGAACGTTGCGGCGTACGCGCCGAAGGTGGCGGGGAGCTGGCCTCGCTTGCCGTAACCGGCCAGCAAGTAGGCGCCCAACGCCAGGACCAGCGCGAGGACCGTGAACCCGATCTGGGCGCCGAGCGTCGAGCGGCCCCGCGCGGCCGCCGCGCGACTCACGACCCGGCCGGCTGGGCGCTCGTGACGTCGGCGCGGATCTGCTGGACGATCGCGTCTGCCGACTCGCGGTCGGGCGCGGTGATCCCGTCGCCGAGCTCGCGGTAGAACGGGAGCGCCTCCGCTTCCTCTGCGGGGATCGACGTCTCGACGACGACCGAGTGCAGGCCGATCCCGCCCACCTCCGCCGGGATCCCGCGGAAGACCGCGACCCTGCCGTTGGAAACGCCTACGAACCACTGGGAGTCCAGGTACAGGCGGAGTCCGACGAACGCCAGGACGCCGATCGTCACGGCGATCCCCGCGCCGATCCCCACCCGGCGCCCTCGAGCGAACGGCGCGCGCTCGCGCGGGGCTACCGGCCGCTTGACTGCGGACCGGTGAGGCACCCCCGTATCGGTGGTGTCCGCTCGGCCCGGCGGTTCGCCCTCGTCGAAGTCCAGGATCAAGGCCGTGATGTTGTCGACCCCGCCCGCGCTGTTCGCGGCGCGCACCAGGGTGTCCACCGCCTCCTGCGGGTCGGGCGTGGCCGAGAGGATCTCCCGGATCTGGCCGTCGGGCACCATGGCGGTCAGCCCATCCGAGCATAGGAGGATGCGGTCGCCGGCGACCGCTATGACGTCGCCCTCGTCGACCTGTACCGATGCGTCGACACCCAGCGCGCGCGTCAGGATGCTCCGATGGGGGTGAGTCTCGGCCTCGGCCTCGGTGATCTCGCCCTCCAGCACCATCCGGTGCACGAGCGTGTGGTCCTCGGTGAGCATCGAGAGCTCGCCACCGCGGAAGAGGTACGCCCGCGAGTCTCCAACGTGCGCGAGATGCACGCGGTCGCCTTCGACGAGCGCGGCGGTGAGGGTCGTACCCATCCCCGCGACCGACCGGTCCACTTGCGACCGCTCGAAGACCGCGCGGTTGGCCTCGGTCACCTGGTCGGCGAGCGTTCCCTGCTGCGCCTCGAACAGCCGCTGCACGGTCTCGAGCGCCAGGCTGGACGCTACCTCGCCGCCGCGGTGCCCCCCCATGCCGTCGGCTACCACGTATAGCGGAGCGAGCACCAGGAAGGAGTCCTCGTTGCCCTCGCGGACCTGGCCGATGTCGGAGGCGGACCCGACGCGGATGTTCACCGGCGCAGCTCCAACACCGTCTTGCCGACCCTGACGGCGTCGCCGGCGTGGACCTCGGCGGACCCGGTGATGGTGCCGTCGTTCAGGAAGGTCCCGTTCGTCGAACCCAGATCCTCTACGTGCCAGGCCCCATCTCGCTCATATAGGCGCGCGTGCACCTGCGAAACGTAGTGGTCCTGGAGTCGGATAGCACATCTGTCACCCCGGCCGATCTCCACCTGGCCGGCGAGGCGCACCGTCGCAGGCTTGCCGCTCGCCCCGGCGTCGTGCACCACGACCTGGGTCGGTGGCTTGCCACCCTTGGACGTTCTGGCGGGCGAGGCCGCCGAGGGCCGCATGTCGGTCGTCGCGCCGCGCCGCCTGGCGGAGACGTCCACGGCGACGGAGCGGATGGCCCGGAACACGAAGAAGTAGAGCAGGACGATCAGCGAGTACTTCAGGACCGAGAGTGCGAAGGGCGACACTCACCCGCCCCTGAACTGGAGGTCGGTCTCGCCGATCGTGACCGTGTCGCCGTCCGCCAGGTCCTGCTCATGGATCTGGCGGCCGTTCACGAGGGTCCCGTTCGTCGAGCCGAGGTCGGTGATCACGAACCCGGACTCGGTCCGGCGGATCCTGGCGTGTTGCCGTGAGGCGCCCGGGTCATCGAGGACGAGGTCGCATTCCGGGAGCCGCCCGATGGTGAGGGTGGACTTGACCACCTGGAACGCGCGTCCGTCGGAGAGAACCAGCGTCGGGTGCCCCCCGGCCGGCAGTGGGTCGAGCCCCTCCGGGCCCTCGACGAAGGACGCCACGCACCCGAACCGGCCCTTGCCGAGCTCCTCGTCGACCTCGAACTCGATCTCGGGCGGTCCGACCAGACCCCAGCCGTGCTCGGCGGCCGCCTCGCGGACCACCTGTCGCAACTCGGCCACCAGAGCCTGCTCGGCCAGCTCGAACCTCTGGGCGTCCTGCTCGGAGAGCGAGAACACGAACCGGTTCGGAGCCCAGACCTCGCGGACGCCGACCGTCCGGCTGGCGTCCATCTCCCGCATCAGCCGCTTCGCGAGCTCGACCGGTTGAAGGCCCGAGCGGAACGTGGTCGCGAAGAAGCCTTCGACGAGGCTTCCCAGACGGCGCTCGAAGTCTCGAAGGATCGGCACGGGTCAGGGACGTTTCCGCAGGTCGGCACCGGTACGCGGGCTATCCTACCCGCCCGGTTCGTTCCGGGGCCGCCCCCAGGCCGTGTGCTGTGGTCATGCGCGGGCCGCGCATCACATCCACGATCATCGGTCGGATAGGCCCCAGCGCCTACCGGACGACCCCGGTGTTCCGGCGCTAGGATTCCGGCCCCACGGGGCGAGTGGCGGAATTGGCAGACGCGCAGGATTCAGGTTCCTGTGTCCGCAAGGACGTGGGGGTTCAACTCCCCCCTCGCCCACCTAACCGTTCTCACTCGGGTTTCGGCATCCCGCTCATCCGAGCCAGCAGAGGAGGGCGGGCCGGCGGAGGAGAGCTCGCCGGCCCGCCCCGGTACCTCCCGGTGGGGCAGGAGGACGAACGTAGAGTAGCGTGCTCAACGTGTGGCCGCAAGTTCAACGTGGACTACACTTGCAGCGTGGACCTTACGCTCACCAGCCGCGGGGACTACGTGGTCCGAGCCGCCATCGCGCTCGCGGCCGCGTGGGACGGCAACGGCTCCTACCGCAAGATCCGCGAAGTGGCAGCCGAGATGAACCTGCCCCCGAGTTACACGCCGCAGCTCTTGGGGATCCTAGCCAAGGCCGGCCTGGCCGAGGCCAAGGCAGGTCGCGACGGCGGGTACAGGCTTGCCCGCCATCCCAGGGACGTGAGCCTGCTCGAGGTCATCGAGGCGGCCGAGGGGTACCTGGTCTCGCGCCGCTGCCCGATGCGCGGGGGGCCGTGCCGATGGGACGACGTGTGCGCGCTCCACCCCACGTGGCTGAAGACCTCCGAGGCGATCCGCTCCACGCTCGCGCGGACCTCGCTCGAGGACGTCTCGAAGGTCGACCGGAAGCTGGAACGTGGCGAGGTCGTGGCTGCCGCCCCGCGCGGCCATCGGCGACCGTCGCCCCACCGCCACGCCCGCTGACTGCCGGTTGGGGTCCTGCGGTGGGGCCGTTCGGCCCTCTCCTCGGCCTAGGCTCGGAGGTACGAAGGGGGTCGGAGGCGAACGCGATGGAGAAGTGGGAAGGCTTCGCGAAGTGCCCTGGGTGCGGATTCGACATCCGGACAGGCGAGGGCGAGCGTAGCTGCGCCTGGGGCGACTGCCCCTACCTGCCCGAGGAGCTGGACGTATTCTGCGCTTACTGCCGGTTCAACTTCTTCACGATGGAGGGCAACCCGCCCTGCGAGGACCCGCTCAGCTGTGAGCATGCGGCGGAGCCTCTCGAGCACGTGGAAAACGTGCGGCGCTGGGCGGCCCCGCGCAGCTCGGCCTGAGCCGCTACGAACCCGGGGCTATGGTCCGGTGGAGGCCTGCGTCGGCATCTGCGTTCGCTCGTGGCGCACCGGCATCCTGACGGTGAAGGTGCTCCCCTTGCCCGGCTCGCTCAACACCTCGATCGTGCCGCCGAGGTGCTGGAGCAGGTCGTGAACGAGCGACAGGCCCAGGCCCGTCCCTCGGAAGGTGCGCGTGCTGGATGAGTCCACCTGGTAGAAGCGCTCGAAGATCCTGGGTAGCTCGTCGGGGCGGATCCCGATGCCGTAGTCGCGCACCCAGAACACGATGTGCTCGTGGCCGTCCGCCCGCGCCTGGAGCTCGCACGGTGAGCCGTCGGGCGAGTACTTGAGGGCGTTGTCCACGAGGTTCTGCAGCACGCGCGACAGCAGCTGACGGTCGGTGGTGAGGACCGGGAGGTCGTCGGGCACGTCGACGTGGATGCGGTTGGCCTCGCCGGCGAGTCCCTCGACCACCTCGCGCACCAGGTCCTCGAACAGCACCCGGCCGACGGACACCGGTAGCTGGTTGTTCTCCAGGTTGGAGGCTGTGAGCAGGTTCTCGACCAGGCGCAGCAGCCGGTCGCCCTGACGTTCCATCCGCTCCAGGAACTCCTGGCGCATCGCGGGATCGTCCGCGAACTCCGGCTGGCGGAGCGTCTTCGCGTAGCCGATCAGCGCGGTGACCGGCGTGCGGAGCTCGTGAGAGACGACGGCCACGAACTCACCCTTCATCCGGTTGAGCTCGCGGAGCTCATCGACAGTGTGGTGCTCCTTCTCCAACAGACCCTCGAGCTTGGTTGCCTGTTGGGCGAGGACGTCGTTCTGCTCCGCCAGTCGGTCGGCGAGCGCGCGACTGCGGAAGTACATCTGGCGCGCGAAGACCAGCGGGCCCAGGAAGACCATGACCGCCCAGAACCCCTCCGAGCGGTAGAACTGCGCGATGACGGCGCCGAACAGCCCCAGCCCGATGTAGGACAGGAGGAACTCGTACGGCGCGGGTCCGTGCATCCGGACCAGCACTTGGCGGAACGCCATGCCGCGCTGCAGCGATTCGAGTCCCGCGACGAGGCTCGCGTTGATCGTGTATGCGGCCATCGCGGCGAACACGATGCCGAGCAGGAGCTGGTACCACTCGGAGTCCGCCTCGGCCACCAGGTGGAAGAGGGCGCTGCCCGCCACGACCGAGAGGGCCATCTGGCTACGGTTGTAGAGAGCCTTCAGCGGCGACACCTCTCGCCGGAACTCGCGTGGATCCATGGAGCCCAGCAACGCGATGGCGCCCGCGACGGGTGGGTCGAAGATGATCGCCACCCCGAGCAGGAGCGGGAACGACAGCGACAGCTGGAGGCCTCCCCATCCGGGCACGGGGATGAGGTCGACGACCGCCACCGCAACGATGAAGTAGAGGACCGAGACGTCGAACAGCTCGCTGCGTAGTTCGGGAAGGGTGAGCAACAGGTACAAGGCCAGTGGGATGACGACCGCGAGTTGGTACAGGGTCCTCGCCCGGCGGGAGGCGGGCATGCGCTCGACGATCTGGGCCGTGCTCACGTGGACACCGTCGCCGTGGACACGTCCTTGGGCGCGGTCGGCCGCTCCTCGCGGCGGAGCATGCCAGCCACGACGAACCACATCGCGCCCGCGTAGGCGAGCACGTCGCCCACGCTCACGGCCTGGCTGACGGGCGGCGGCATCGCGATCCGGTCGGCGAGGAAGAGGAGCTGGTCGTCTGGTCCCGCGAGGTGATGCTTGCTGCCGCCCTGATCGACGATCTCGTCGAGCGTGTCGGCCTGCCCGGAGGCAACGATCGCCACTCGGGTGACCGGCATCCCCTCGTTCACGGTGATGACCATGAAGTTCAGCCAAAGGCCGGCCAGGATCAGGATGAAGCCAGGCAGCCGCCAGTTGGCCGCTGCCGCGACGATCAGGAGGAGGAAGGATGCGATCAGTAGCAGGTAACCCCCCGAACCACCGACAGGGGCGAACTGCAGCGAGACCCCGAGGATCCCGGCGAGGGGCCATCGGAACGAAACCCTCCCGAGGTTGGACAGGTGCCCACCCAGCGCGTAGCCGAGGCCGATGGCAAGAGGGAACGTGAAGAGGATCAGGCGCATGGTTCTCCTTTATGACACGGCGCCGTAGGCCCTTCCATGACCCACGAGGGGGATATCGGGTGGCCCGCCTATCCCCTTAAGGTCCGACACCAAGCTGCCGATACCCGGGTCGTACCGCCCGGAAAGGAGTCGACACCGTGGATCGGTTCCGTCGACTGATGGTTTCGCTCGGGTGGCTGGCGGCCTTCCTGATGGCCGTCGGCGCGGGCTGGAAGAACTAGCCCAAGATCCGTTCGAACACCAGGTACCGCCGCGATGCTGCCCCACAGGGGCAGCATCGGGCGTTCCTGGGGCTGGGTTGAGCCTCACCCCGCGCTCCCGTGGTCATCGGGCTCGGGCTCGGGCACCAGGCGGAGATCCGGGGAACGCGGCACGCTGGGCAGGGAACTCGCCGGCTCCTCCTGCCCTATCAGCACGCGGGTCACGTTGGGGAAGTCCAGACGGGCGGCGCCGGCACCGTAGCCCGCGATCTCGACCCGGAGGGCGGGCATCTCGCCGAACCCCTCGACCGTCGCTGCCAAGATCGCGGCCCCCGCCGCGTTGGTGAGCTCGGCGGCAACGCCTCGGGAGAACATCGGGGCACCGCGCAGCAACTCGACGACCGTCGGGGTCGGGATCGGCATCGCGCCGTGTTCGGTGCGCCTCATGCCGAGGCCTGTGGGGACGGCGGAGGCGAACACCCGCTCGACCCCGAGCATCGTCAGCCCGAGAGCGGTCCCGGTCACATCGATGATCGCGTCCAGTCCGGCGAGGTCGTGGAACCTCACGGCTTCGACTTCGCGCCGATGCACGCGTGCCTCGGCCTCCGCGTAGCGCCGGAAGATGCGGTGAGCCAGGCGCAGGGCCTCGGGCGGAAGGTCGGACCCGTCCAATAGCGCGCGGACGCTCGCGTAGGTTCGGATGACGCCGGTGGTCCCGGCGGTGCGGACGCCGACGCGGATCGCGCGGATCCCGTGCTCGTCGGTCTCCTCGATCTCGAGATCGAAGGGCTCGAGCGGGAGCGTCGCGAGATACGAACGGAGTACGTCGAGATCGACGCCGGCGTCGAGAAGGGCGCCCAGGGCGGAGTCACCCGAGATCCCGGCGATGCAGTCGAAGTAGGCGAGGCGCATGCGGTCGATGTCCGACGCGTGGTTCGTCCGACCACGAGGGCGTTGATTGTATACTCGTGCGCCTCGCGAAAGCCGCAGGTCAGTGGCCGTTTCGAGCGAACCCGAGGATCGATGACCTTCTCCGCCGAGACCCTCAGCCTGCTAGTCCTCATCGCCCTGGGCGTCGGGGCGTTGGCGCTCGTCTTCTCGGCGCTCGGCTCCGGACGCCGCCGCAACGAGCCGAGGGGTCCGATCCAGATGGACGAAGTGCTCCACGGCTTGCTGCAGGGTCAGGCGAACAAGATCGCGCGGCTGGAGTCGGCGATCCGCTCCCTGGCGGCGACCGACCACCGGCAGGAAGGGCTGATCGAAGGCGCCGTGCGCAAGGTCGGTCTCGTGCGCTACGACGCGTTCGAGGACGTGGGTGGACGCCTGTCCTTCAGCTGCGCGCTCCTCGACGACCACGGTTCGGGCGTCGTGGTGACCTCCATCAACGGGCGGCAGGACACGCGCGTGTACGCCAAGCCGATCGCGGAGAGCCGCAGCGTGTACAACCTGTCCGTCGAGGAAGAAGAGGCGATCCGACAGGCGCTCGCGGGTCCGCAGCGCGAGGCGGCGTCGGCATCGTGATCTGGCGGAGGGAGGACGCCGAGGCCGCGGGGTCCGACACAGCCGAGCGGGAGACGGGGGGTGGGCGCATGGCAGAGCAGGGCGGTGAGGTCACGATAGTCGGGCAGGGCGCCAAGCTCGAGGGCAACGTCGTCTCGGCGGGGTCGCTGCGGATCGACGGGCAGGTGAAGGGGCAGATCAACGCCGAAGGCGACGTGATGCTCTCGCCGCAGAGCCAGGTCGAGGCGGACATCCGCGCACAGAACGTGGTCGTCGCGGGCCGGTTCAAGGGGAAGATCGACGTGAAGGGACGCGCGGAGATCTCGCGGGGCGGCCGCGTCGACGGGGACGTCACGTCCAAGACCCTCGTCGTCGAGGAGGGGGCTGTCTTCCAGGGACAGTCGATCATGGACCAGCAGGGGACTCCGGTGGGGCAACCGCAGGCCGCGAAGACCGTCCCGCCCACGCCCGGGGCCGAGGAGGCCAAGGTCTAGACGTGCTGGACGTCAAGGCGATCCGCGAGGACCCCGAGCCGTTCCGCCGCGGCCTGGCGCGTCGCAACCTCGAGGGCGCGGTCGACGAGATCCTCGGGCTGGACGAGCGCCGGCGCGAGCTCACCGCCCGTGTGGAGGATCTGCGCGCCGAGCAGAACCGCGCGAGCAAGGCGATCGGCGGCGCGCAGGGCGAGGAGAAGCAGCAGCTGATCCAGGAGGTCGGCCGCGTTTCGGCGCAGGTCAAGGAGCTCGAGCCGCAACTCGCGGAGGTCGAGGAGCGGCTCACGGCCCTGCTGGCAAGGACGCCGAACATCCCGCACGACTCGTCTCCCGACGGGTTCACCGACGAGGACGCCGTCGAGGTCCGCATCCACGGCGCGCCGCCGTCGTTCGAGTTCGAGGTGCGAGATCACGCCGCGCTCGGGGAGCTTCTGGGGATCTTGGACACGGATCGCGGGGCCCGGACCAGCGGATCGCGGTTCGTGTACCTACTGGGCGACATCGTCCACGTGCAGTTCGCGCTCGTCCGTCACGCGATGGACGTGTTGACGGCGCGAGGGTTCACGCCGGTGATCCCGCCGGTCTTGGTCCGCGAGGAGGCGATGTACGGCACCGGGTTCCTGCCCACCGACGAGGTGAACATCTACGTGACGACCGAAGACGAGCTGTACCTCGTCGGCACGTCGGAGGTTCCGCTCGCCGCGTTCCACATGGGCGAGATCGTCGACGAGGGCGACCTGCCTCTCCTGTATGCGGGCTACTCGACGTGCTTCCGGCGCGAGGCCGGCTCGTACGGCAAGGACCTAGGGGGGATGTTCCGCGTCCACCAGTTCGACAAGGTTGAGATGTTCGCGTTCACCACGCCCGAGACATCGTGGGAGACCCACGAACGGATGGTGGCGATCGAGGAGGAGATCATCGGCAACCTCGGTCTGCCGTATCGAGTCGTGAACATCGCGGCCGGCGACCTGGGCGGCAGCGCCGCTAAGAAGTACGACATCGAGGTCTGGCTGCCCGGCCAGGACCGGTACAGGGAGCTCACGTCCTGTTCGAACTGCACCGACTACCAGGCGCGTCGGCTCCAGACGCGCGTCCGCCGGGCCGACGGGACCGTCGAGGTGCTCCACACGCTCAACGGAACGGCCACGGCGGTGGGCCGCACCCTGATCGCGATCCTGGAGAACTTCCAGCGCGCCGACGGGAGCGTGGCGCTCCCCCCGAAGCTGCATCCGTACCTGCCCGAGCCCCTGCGCGACATGCGCCCGAAGGCCTGAGGCGCTACTCGGCCGGGATGCCTAGGTCCCCGAACACCCGCCCGGCGAGCTCCTGGTACTTGGACTCGAGCTCGCGGTGGGCAGTTACGTCCAGGGACAGACCGTGCCAGAAGCGTGGGCTGCCGGCGTCGTCGCGGACCAGGACCGCACGGCTGTGGAGCCAGACGACGCGACCGTCCCTGGCGATGACTCTGTACTCGGAGTCGAACGGTTCGCCCGTCGCCTCCGAGCGCGCGTTCTGGGCGATCACACGTTCACGGTCCTCGGGGTGCAGCATGCGGCCGAGATGTCCTGGGTCCGTGACCAACTCCTCGGTCGAGTAGCCGAGGAGCCGTTCGGCCTGGGGGCTCAGGTAGACGAGTCGGGACTCGTCCGGCTTGGGCGTCGGCCTCTCGACGTAGGTGATCGCGGGGAGCTGCTCCACCAGGGTCCTGTACAGCTGCTCGGCCTCCGATCGCTCGTGCTCGGCGCGATGGGCGTCGGTCACGTCGATCACGAGGCCCTGGATCTCCTTCGGACGCCCTATCCCGTCGCGTGAGAGCAGTCGAGCCTGGTCGTGGACCCATCGCTCGCGGCCGTCCTTGGTGAGGATGCGGTACTCCACCTCGTAGGGCTCACCGTCATCTGCGACCTGCGCCGATGCCTCGATGACCCGCGCGCGATCGTCTGGGTGGACGGTGGCGAGCCAGCCGCTCGAGTCCGCCCACTCCCATGGTTCGTAGCCGAAGAGCTCCCAGATCTGGGAGCTTACGTAGGTCATCGCGTACCCGTCCTCGCCGGGCCGCAGATCGAGGACGTAGGTGACGGCGGGCATCTGCTCGGCGAGGTCTCGGTACCGGAGGTCGCTGGAGTGTGCCTTGGCCTCCGCGTCCTTGCGCGAGGTGATGTCCAGCACGACCCCTTGGAGCAGATGGGGCCGTCCGTCTGGGCGTTTCGTGAGCAGGATCGCCTGGTCGGCGACCCACACGATGTGTCCGTCCTTGTGCAGGTAGCGGTACTCCATCGAGAAGGGTTCCCCGGTCGACTCCGTGCGGAGCATCTCGGTCTCAACGTCGGCGCGATCGTCGGGATGGAGCCGGGTGAGCGGGAAGCCCGGAGACGCGTGCCACTCGTCCAGCGTGTACCCGAGGAGCTGCTCGATCCGAGGGCTCGTGTACTGCTGTGACGGGTCACCGACGGGTGGGTCGATCTCCCAGACGTAGGTGACAGCAGGGATCTGCTCGGCCAGGATCCGGTAGCGGTGCTCGGCTTCTCGCAGTTCCTCCTCGGCGCGGCGGCGCTCGCCGATCTCGAGCGACATGAGCGCATTGGCCTCTTCGAGCTCGGCCGTGCGCTCGGCGACGCGACGCTCGAGTTCGTCGCGCGTCTTCCGCAGCTCGTCCTCGACGAGCTTCAACTCCGTGATGTCGAGCTGGACGCCTTGCCAGTAAAGCGGGCGCCCGCCGTCGTCCCTGACCAGGTGAGCCACGTCCCGGAACCACAGGGGTCGGCCGTCGCTCGCGATCAGCCGGTACTCGCGGCTCCACGGCCGGCCGGTCTCGTTGTGCAGGTCGTGGGCGGCCATCGTGGGTTCGCGGTCGTCGGGGTGCAGGAGCTCCATCCAGATGTCCGGCTGCTCGAGCCACTCCTGCCGCGAGTAGCCGAGCGCCGTCTCGACGTGGGGGCTCACGTACATCGTCCGGCGGTCGTCGTCGCGGGCTACGCGGTAGAGGACCGCGGGCAGGTTCTCCACCAGTGCCCGGTACTCGGCCTCGGAGCGCCGGAGGGCATGTTCGGCGTCCTTGGCCTCCGTGATGTCGGTGACCACGCCCTGCCAGTACCGCACCGCACCGTCGTCGCCGAGGACGGGAACCGCGGAGTCGCGCACCCAGACGACGTGGTCGTCCCGGTGGCGCATCCGGTACTCGAACTCGAACGCAACCGAGCGCTCGCGCGCGTTCCGCCAACCCTCGCGCAGGGGTCCGTGGTCGTCCGGGTCCGTCTGCTCCCGCCATAGCTCGGGGTCGGATAGGTAGGCCTGGGGCGGATAGCCGAGCAGATCCTCCACCTGCGGGCTGACGTAGAGCGAGTCCGGGCGCTGCTCGTCCGAGTCGATGTAGACGACGACCGGCACGCGCTCGACGAGGTTGCGGTAGAGCGCATCGCCCCAGGGAGCCGCCTCGGAGACGTCGCGACCTTCGCCGTCCACGGCCATGATCGCCAATGGTCGCAGAAACCGTCGTGGACGTCGGCGTCGACTACCCTGCGCTACGGGAGGGTGGCCGAGCGGACGAAGGCGACGGTCTTGAAAACCGTTAGCGGGGCAACTCGCTCGTGGGTTCGAATCCCACCCCTCCCGCGCTCGAGCGTCGCCCTCCGTATCCTTGGCCCGTGAAGGACCGCCTCCTACGTGCGTTGCGGCGCGAACCCGTGGACCGAACGCCGGTCTGGTTCATGCGTCAGGCAGGTCGGTACCTGCCCGAGTACCGCGAGCTCCGAGGTGACCGGGACATCCTGGAGGCTGTCCGCGATCCCGATCTCGCGGTCGAGGTGACCCTGCAGCCGCTCCGGCGGATGCCGCTGGATGCCGCGATCGTGTTCAGCGACATCATGGTGCCGCTCGCCGCGATCGGCGTGCCGATCCGCATCGGTCCGGGGACAGGCCCGGTCGTGGACGCGCCGGTGCGTTCGGCGGCCGATGTCGCGCGGCTCCGGCCGCTCGAACCTTCGACCGACGAGCCCTACGTGCTCGACGCGATCCGCCTGCTTCGCAAGGAGTTGACCGTGCCGCTCATCGGGTTCGCGGGCGGGCCGTTCACGCTCGCGAGCTACCTGGTGGAGGGCGGGCCATCGCGTGAGCACCTGCGGACCAAGGCGATGATGCACGGGGAACCGGACGTGTGGTCGGCGTTGATGGACGCTCTGGTCGACATCGTCCGCCCGCATCTCCTCGCGCAGATCGAGGCGGGCGCCCAGGCGGTACAGCTGTTCGACTCCTGGGTCGGCGCGCTCGACGCACGGGACTACGTTTCCAACGTGGGGCCGTGGGCCGCGCGCCTGCTCGCCGACCTGCCGGTGCCGTCGATCCACTTCGGCGTGAACACGGGCGAGATCCTCTCGTCGATGGCGAAGGCCGGCGGCGACGCGATCGGCGTGGACCACCGCGTGCCGCTCGACGCGGCGTGGGACCGCGTCGGTCACGACCGCGCGGTACAGGGGAACCTGGACCCTGCGGTGCTCCACGCTACGTGGGAGGCCGTGGAGCGCAAGACCCTCGACGTGCTCGAGCGCGCGGGCGGCCGCGACGGCCACGTGTTCAACCTCGGTCACGGGGTCCTGCCCGGTACCCCGGTTGAGCACGTGCAGAGGCTCGTCGACCTCGTGCACGAGCGGACCGCACGATGACCCGCCCACGATGACCGCCCGCGTCGTCATCGTGGGCGCCGGGGTCGCCGGACTCACGACGGCGCACCGGCTGCTCCTGTCCGAGCCGTCGCTCGACGTCGAGATCCTCGAGGCGGCCCCCGCCGTTGGTGGGCGGCTCTCGACCGCGGTCGTCGGCGGGCTCGAGCTCGATGCGGGGCCCGATTCCTTCGTCGCGCGCAAGCCCTGGGCTGTCGAGCTCTGCCGCGAGCTCGACCTCGAGCTCGTCGAACCCGACGCCCGCGGCGCTTTCGTCTGGACCGAACGCGGTCTGATCCCCTTGCCGCCCAGCGCTCTCGGCGTGCCGACGGATGCCGACGAGCTCCTTCGCTGGCCCGGGCTCTCGCGGTCGGGTCGCGCGCGCGCCATGTCCGACCTGATCCGGAAGGCGCGACCCGGCGAGGGGGACGAGTCCCTCGGCGCGCTCCTGCGTCGTCGACTCGGTGACGAGGCGACCGACATCTTGGTCGCCCCCCTGCTGGGCGGCCTGTTCGCGGGGGACGTCGACCGGCTCGGTGTCGCCGCGACCTTCCCCGAGCTCGCGGGCTGGGAGCGCGACTTCGGCAGCCTGATCCGCGGCGCGAGGGCCTCCGCTAAGGCCGCACGCGAAGCGGGTCCGATGTTCCTGCGCCCGGCTGGCGGCATGCGCCGACTCATCGACGCTCTCGTCGGGGCGGTCGGCGTCGAGCGCATCCGCACGTCTACTTCAGTGACCGGCCTGGCACGCGAGGGCGAGCGGTCCGTCGTGCGTGCGGAGGATGGCGGCTCGGCGAGCTCGGCCGACGCCGTGGTGGTCGCGACGCCGGCGTTCGTCGCCGCAGACCTCGTGGGTGAGGTCGCCGGGGACGCAGCCCGCCACCTGGCGGCGATCCCTTACGTGGGCACCGCCGTTGTGCTCCTCGTCTATCCCGAGGGGACGGCGGTCGCGGTGCCCGAGGCAACCGGGTTCGTCGTGCCGAGCGCCCGCGCGCCCATGACGGCGGCGACGTTCCTGTCGCGTAAGTGGCCCGATCCGGCGTTGCACGACCGGGCCGTGCTCCGCTGCTTCGTCGGCGCGGCCGGCTCCGAGGACGTGCTTGACGAACCGGACGAAGACATGGTGGACGCCGTGTGTCGGCACCTCGCGGCCGTGCTCCCGCTGCCCGAGCTGCCAGAGGCCTCGCGCGTGGTCCGCTGGCCGCGTTCTATGCCGCAGTACGAGGTGGGGCACGTCGCGCGGGTGGCGGCGATCCACGAGGCGCTGCCTGCCGGTATCGTCGTGGTCGGCAACGCGTACGGGGGGGTCGGGGTTGCCGACGCCGTCCGGAGCGCGAACGAGGCCGCCGAGCGGGTGCGCGCGCACCTACTCGGCGATCCGATCGGAACGGAGCGGGTGGGATGAGCGACTCGGTCTACGCCCTGTACCCCTGCTTCAGGGCGACGCGCGGGTTCCGCGACCTGGACTTCGACGACGCGGCGCAGGAGGTCGAGAACCTGTTCAAGGAGTGGGACGGCTCCGTCTCGGTCCGCGGCGCGTACTCGACCGCCGGCTTCCGCGCCGACACGGACCTGATGCTCTGGCTGGTCGGCCCGAGCCCCGACGCCGTCCAGGACGCGCTCGTCGCGTTCGGCCGGACCCGGGCGGGGCGCGAGCTAGAGACCTCCTGGACGTTCATGGGCGTCGTGAAACCGGCGGAGTTCACGGCGGATCACGCGCCGGCGTTCGTCAAGGGGGCACCGCCCGGACGCTACCTGTGCGTCTACCCGTTCGTCCGCGCGCCTGAGTGGTACCTGCTCCCGAGCGAGGAGCGCGCCGCGATGCTCCGTGAGCACGGCGAGGTCGGCCGCGAGTACCCGGACGTGCTCGCGAACACGACGAGTGCGTTCGGGATCAACGACTGGGAGTGGATCCTGGCGTTCGAGGCCGACCGGCTCGACCGGATCGTCGACTGCATCCGCCGCCTGCGCGACGCGCAGGCCCGCCGGTTCACCAAGCAGGAGGTCCCCTTCGTGACCGGGATCCGCAAGGACGTCCGAGCAGCTCTCGCCGACCTGGCCTAGCGGATCGCCGCGGCCCGGGTCGGGCGAGCGCGCCATAATGGGCTTCCGGTCGAGCGAACGGAGGTCGCCGTGGCGCACGCGAAGGACAAGGGCGAGAAGCACAACAAGAAGACCGCCCAGAAGTCCATCAAGGAGAAGCGCGCTCAGAAGAAGGCGAAGAAGCAGGCCTCGGCGCCGAGACCCGAGTAGTCCGGTTGTTCGAGGACCTGCTCCGAGCCTGGGACGGCGAGGAGCTCGTCGTCCGCTTCGACGCGCCGAGCGGCGCCTGGATGTTCGTCACCGTCCACTCGACCGTGCTGGGTCCCGCGGCCGGCGGTACCCGGATGAAGTCGTACACCTCGCCCGACCAGGCCCTTCGAGACGCCCTGCTCCTGTCGTCGGCGATGACGAGCAAGGACGCGATGGCGGGACTACCCCTCGGCGGCGGCAAGGGGGTGCTCGCCGTCCCCGAGATCCCCTCCGGCGATGCCCGCCGAGGGTTGCTGCTCCGCTACGGGGAGCTCCTCGGATCGCTCCACGGGACCTACAGGACCGCCTG
>Ga0209342_10000879_pt1 | contig 34623 bp, 30 predicted proteins | sample RifCSP16_2_FD_184023 | JGI IMG/M metagenome (GOLD analysis project Ga0209342, IMG submission 184023) | Soil microbial communities from Rifle, Colorado - Rifle CSP2_sed 16_2 (SPAdes) (version 2) | ecosystem: Environmental > Terrestrial > Deep subsurface > Rock core/Sediment | place: Rifle...
CAGACCAACACGGCGCTGGTGTTCACCAACCAGTTGAGGCAACGGATCGGGGTGATGTTCGGGAACCCGGAGACGACGACGGGGGGGATGGCGTTGAAGTTCTACGCTTCGGTGCGGATGGACGTGAGGCGGATCGAGAGCATCAAGGTCGGGCAAGAGGTGGTGGGGAACCGGACGCGGGTGAGGGTAGTGAAGAACAAGGTAGCGCCGCCGTTCCGGGTGGCGGAGTTCGACATCATGTACAACGAGGGGATCTCGAAGACGGGGGACATCCTGGATCTGGGGGTGGAAGCCGGATTGATCGAGAAGCGCGGGGCGTTCTACAGCTACGCCGATCAGCGCATCGGTCAGGGCCGGGAAAACGCCAAGCAGTTCCTTAAGGAAAACCAGGGTATAGCGGAGGAGTTGGACGCCAGGATCCGTTCGTCGGCCAGCCTGAAGGCGATCCCGGCAGGCGAACACGCCGAAGAGATCGGATGAAGCCTGGCAAGTGGAAGATATCGGTTTCGCGCCACATGGTGAATTCGAATAGGCGCGGCTTTGGCAGTGCAAGCGATCTCAGGGATTTGAATCTGCTGAGTAGATACACCGGCCAGCGATTGAACATGGAGAGAATGGTCTCGCGCTTTCGACAGGCTGTCTACCTGGCGTCATTGGCCTGATCTGGTCTGAGTGCGGCCATGCCGCGCTCGCGACTCGATCCTTCACCTGAGATTCCCTGCATGGGTGTGTTGCTGCCAGCCGCGTCCCGGCGTTCGGGTCGCGGCTGTTGTCTTATTGTGAGGTTGCCTGATGGGTGGGACGATCACCCTGCTTAAGGTGAAATCAGAGCAAAGGGGCAGAGTGCTGGTGTACCTGGATGGAGAGCCCGCGTTCAGCTTGGCCGGTCTGCTGGCGGCGCGCTTCAGGCTCGGGCAGTCGCTCTCCGATGGCGAAATCGAGTCGCTAAAGCGCCAGGACGAAGTCGAAGTCGCTTGTCAAAGGGCCATGCGCCTGATCCGGAATCGGCCGCGCGCAGAACGGGAGCTCAGACAGAAATTCGAAAGGGACCAACTCCCGCCCGAGACGCAAGAGGCGGTCATTGGCCGGCTGCGAGTGGCGGGCCTGGTCGATGATGAAGGATTTGCCCAGGCGTGGGTCGAGAACCGGAGTGCGTTCCGTCCCCGCGCCGCTCGCATGCTCCGCTACGAGTTGCGCCAGAAGGGCATCCCGGCGGTGGCCATTGATCTTGCCCTCCAGGGCTACGATGAGGATCAGGCCGCCGGAGCCGCCGCCCGCAAGGCGGCGCGACGATTGTCGCAATTATCGGAAGATGACTTCAAGAGACGCTTGTCTCAATACCTTGCCCGTCGCGGATTCGAACATGCGACGATTTCTCCGGTGGTCGAACGGCTATGGCGAGAGATCACCGATAATGGGAATGAAAGTGAGGGGAATCTGTGAGCGCATCATGGTTGGTTCCGGGGATTGTCATTGCACTTGCAGGGGGTATCGTCATCGGGTACGTGTTCCATCGCCTTCAACACCAGCGGCAGCTCATGGGCCGCCAGGCCGAAGGCGAGCGAATCGTCGAGCAATCGCGTGAGCAGGCAAGTCGGATCGAGCTCAAGGCTCGAGATGAGGCGATCAAGATCCGCGACGGAGCGGAGGCCGAGGTCTCCCGCCGCCGGACGGAGTTGAACAAGGAAGAAGAACGGCTGCAGCACCGCCGGGCCGACCTCGACCGGCGGCTGGATCAAATTGAGAAGCGTGACCAGACGCTGAACAAACGCCAAAGCACACTCGATCGCCAGACGAACGACCTGGAACGTCTGCACGCGGAAACCCTCGCCGAATTGCAGCGTGTTTCCGGGATGACTCAAGATGAGGCGAAGGCTCAACTACTCAGCGAGGTTGAGCGCGAGTCGCGGGCCGACATGGTCCGAATCATCCGCCAGATCGAAGAGGAGGCGCAGGTCGAGGGTGAGAGGCGGGCGCGCGAATTGATCGCCGACGCCATCCAGCGCGTCGCCTCGGATCATGTGGCCGAAGTCACTGTCTCGGTCGTCCCCTTACCCTCGGATGAGATGAAGGGCCGGATCATCGGCCGCAACGGCCGGAACATCCGCACCTTCGAACAGGCGGCCGGGGTGGACGTGATCGTGGACGACACGCCGGAGGCCGTGACGATTTCTTGTTTCGACTCGGTCCGACGCGAGGTCGCTCGCCAGGCGATGGATCGCCTGGTGCTCGACGGCCGGATCCATCCCGCCCACATCGAGAAGGTCGTCGAACAAGTCCGGGCAGAGGTGGAGCGGATGATCGTCGAGGAAGGGGAGAAAGCCACCTTCGATGCCGGTGTCCCCGGGCTGCATCCCGAGATCATGAAGAAGCTCGGCCGTCTGAAGTACCGGACCTCCTACGGCCAGAATCAACTTGCCCACGCCGTCGAGACGGCCCAGTTGGCCGGCGTGATCGCCGCCGAGCTCGGGGCGAATGTCGAGGTGGCCAAGGCCGGCGGGTTGCTGCACGACCTGGGCAAGGCGATGGACCACGAGGTCGAGGGGACGCACGCCGCGATTGGAGCGGACATGTCCCGACGCTACGGCGTCCAGCCTGACGTTGTCAACATCATTGCTTCTCATCATCATGAGGTGAAGCAAGAGACGGTCGAAGCCGTGATTGTCGAAGCAGCCGACGCCATCAGCGGCGCCCGCCCCGGCGCGCGCCGGGAGAGCCTCGAACAGTACATCAAGCGCGTCAAGGCACTGGAGGAGATCGCCAATTCCTTCACTGGGGTCTCGCAGAGTTACGCCCTGCAGGCCGGTCGCGAGATCCGGGTTATCGTGCAGCCGGAAGATATCGACGACCTCGAAGCGACACGCCTGGCGCGTCACGTCGCCAAGAAGATCGAAGAGGGCATGCAGTATCCCGGGCAGATCAAAGTCACCGTTATCCGAGAGACGCGTGCCGTCGATTACGCCAAGTAGGAAGTCGAGGAGGCTCCCGGAGCCTTTAAGGCTCCGGGAGCCTATTATTCGCGGGGTCTTCCGAAAAGGAACCAGAAACCGGCGGGGGTGTACACGGCCTTCAGCCGCTGATCCCATATGAACTCCCCCGGTTCGAACCAGGCGCGGAGCAAGTCGTCCAGTTGCCTGAGGGATTGCGCCGTCGGCTGGATCCCGGGATTGCGCCCGGCGAGGTCCAGCAAACGGGCCAGCGCTACTCTTTGGCGCACCTCCATCGGATAGTCCTCAGCGCCGCTGCGACTTTCGCTCAGATCCTGGAGGTACGCCCGCCAGATGGACAAGCGCTGGGATATCTCGGCCAGCGCCTTACGTTCGACCGCCACGGTCCACTTCTGCTTGATCCGGTCAAACTCACGCTCCACGACCTGGGTCGCTGTGAGTTCCGCTGGCGCAAGATCTGGCTCGACTGCCCTCAGTTCGTCCAAGGTCAGCAGCACGACGCCCAGGCTCAGCCGAGGAAAGGGTGATCCGGTATCAGGGGAGGTGTGAGAAAGCGGCCAGAAGACGTCGGGCGACTGGACGAAGGCCTCGAGCTCGTCCAGCATGGCCCGGGCCATCCCGAGGTTGTAGTCAACCGGATGCACCCGCCGCGCTTTCACGCCCTAGGATTTGACGGATGACATCCAGCAGCTGACCGCGAGTCGTGGGTTTGGTCAGGTAGCCGGAGGCGCCGGTGGCTTCGGCCGTCATCCGGTCCTCCGGTTGGTTCTTTGCGGTCAGGAACACAACCGGTGTCTTGATCCCCATCTCTCCGCGCATCTTGGTCAGAAGATCATAGCCGGTCATGTCGGGCATCATGACATCGAGCAAGATTAGATCGTACTTTTCGGCTTGGAGCAACTTGATCGCTTGCGCGGCCCCGGGGGAGGTCATAACGCGGAAGCCTGCAGTCTGAAGCGTAAGCTCGATCAGACCGAGTGTATCGGCTTCGTCATCGACGACTAGGATGTTGCCCGACCCGGCCATTGTGTCTCCCTGCACAAGCGACCATAGACTATTCTATACTGCATCGGGAGGCGGTGCCAGCCGGAGGAGGAGATCGGCCTCAACGCGCTCCGACCGGGTCCGGTGGGCGTCGAATCAATGCCGGCGAACGCTCAACGCTCGCCGGCCTTGTCCACTTCGGCTTGTCTCCGGGAGCGCCAGCATCTTGCCCTCAGCCGCGGGCATCTTTATCAGGGCCGCATAGTCCCCAAGCTCTCAGCGGGGCCGCCTGCCCCGATACACTGGTCGGGGTTCGCCCCCGGGTGTCCGAGCTTGTGATCTAATCTCCGTACCCCCGTGCCGGACTGAGAAAGGCCTGGATCCGCGCCGGGCGGGGCGGCCCCCGCCCCGGTAAGAGCATCCGGGGCGAACCCCGCCACAACGAGCGGGCCAGGCGGCCCCTTTGTCCCCCTCCTCTCGAGAATTCCTGCCCCTCTCGGCCTCAAAGTGCACATCCGCTCACCACGCCTCGCGGCGGAGAGGGGGGCGGGGGGTGAGGTCGGATGCTGCTTCTTGCCGAGGACGAATCGCCCCGATGCTGTGCGTCATGAAGAACGGCGGCAAGCCACTGCTCTCGTTCAGAGGCCCTCTCTCCCGGCACCGCCCGCCAGCTCATCCATCACCAGCCGAACCGGGTTCTCAAAGTAGCCGCGGAAAATCTGGAGCCAGCGAGCGCCTTGGGCGCCGTCGGTCACGCGGTGATCCGCTGACAGAGTCACCTGCATCAGTTTCCCCGGCACAACCCGCCCATCCTCAACAACCGGGGCATCCCGGACGCTGCCGACCGCCAGAATGGCCGCCTCGGGGGGGTTGATGATGGCGATGAAGTGATCCACCGCAAACATCCCCAGGTTCGACACGGTGAAAGTCGATCCTTCGATGTCGTCCGGCCGGACCTTTCCGCTGCGGGCGCGGCCGGCGAGCACGCGAACTTCTTCTGAAATGGCCAGGAGCGGCTTCGAGTCGGCCTGGTGGACGACGACTGTGATCAGCCCTTCATCGAGGGCGACGGCGACACCCAGGTTGACCTCGCCATGGCGGATGATCGTCTCGCCGTCGAGCGAGGCGTTCAGCGCCGGAAGCTCGCGCAGCGCCAGGCCGGCCGCCTTGATGATGAAGTCATTCACCGAGAGTTTGTGATCTTCGGGCAACAACCCGTTAATCTGCGAGCGCATCGACATGACCGGGGCGGCATCCAGCTCGGCCGTGACGTAGAAATGCGGGACCTGCTGTTTTGAGGCGGTCATCCGCCGCCCGATCGCCGCCCGCAACTTTGCGAGAGGGATCCTCTCCGTCGGTCGAGGCTCATGCGGGACATAGACGGGTGCCTCGGATGGGGTGGCTCCTCCCACCTGGAGGGCTTCCTGGACGTCTCGCATCACAACCCGTCCTTGCGGGCCGGAGCCGCTGATCCGAGCCAGGTCGAGATCGTTCTCTTCGGCCAGCCGGCGCGCCAGAGGGGAGGCCCGGACCCCGCCCGGAAGCCCACCGTCTTCGCCTTCACCGGCCGCCTTTGCTGGGCCGGCCGGGGCCGCAGGGGATACCATCATCTCGGGTGCTTGTGGGGCTGAGGCCCAAGCGGCTCTCGAGACAAGTGTCTCTAGTTCGATCGTCTCGTCGGCGGTTCCGATCACGGCGATCGGCTCACCGATCGGCACCGACGTGTCCTCGGGGATCAAGTGCTTGCGGACGACGCCGGCGACCAGGGCCTCAACCTCGACCGTGGCCTTGTCGGTCTCGATCTCGGCCAGGACCTCCCCTTTCTGGACGGTTTCTCCCTCGGCCTTGACCCACCGGACGAGTTTCCCTTCGGCCATGTCGAAGCCCAGCTTTGGCATAGAGACGACTTCAGCCATTAGAGGACCCCTTTCACCGCTTCGACCACATCCTGAACCTGCGGCAATGCCAGCTGCTCGAGATGGCGGTTGTAAGGCAGAGGGACTTCTTTCTGCGCCACTCGCCTAATCGGCGCATCGACGTAGTCTAGCGCAGCCTCGTACACGCGAACCGCGACTTCGGCGCCTATCCCGTATGACCGCCAGCCTTCCTCGGCAATAACTGCACGATTCGTCTTCTTGAAGGACCGAATGACCGGCTGCATATCGAGGGGTCGCAGACTTCGCAGATCGACGACCTCGGCCTCGATGCCTTCCTTGGCCAGCAGTTCCGCCGCCTGGAGTGAGACCTGAAGCATCTTGGAATAGGTGACGATTGTGACGTCTTTGCCGGCGCGCTGGATATTGGAGACCCCGATCGGCACGATGTAATCTTCGATCGGGACCTCGCCCTTCGCCTGATACAGGGTCGCATTCTCGATAAACAAGACGGGATCGTCGCCACGGATGGCGGCCTTGAGCAGCCCTTTGGCGTCGTACGGCGTCCCGGGTGAGACGACTTTGAGACCGGGGAAGTGGGCGAAGATAACATCCGGCGTGTGCGAGTGGGTTGCGCCCAGTTGGCGCCCGCCCCCTCCGACCGCCCGGATTACGACCGGGATGGTCATCTGACCCCCGAACATGCTGTGTATCTTGGCGGCCTGATTGACGATCTGGTCCATGGCGAGAAAGGCGAAGTTGATCGTCATCATCTCCGCGATCGGACGCAGGCCGGCCATCGCCGCTCCGTTGGCGGCTCCGACGATCGTTCCTTCGGCGATCGGGGTATCTCGCACACGCTCGGGGCCGAAGTGGTCATAGAAACCGCGCGTCACCGCGTATGTCCCGCCCCACACGCCGACTTCTTCCCCCAAAATGAACACGCGCTCGTCACGTTCCATTTCTTCCCAGAGCGCCTGCGAGATGGCTTCGCGCATCGTGATGATTGGCATGTGGTCAGCCCACCTCTTTGACGTAGACGTCGCTGAACAGGACTTCGGGCGCGGGGTCGGGGCTCTCTTCGGCGAACCGGACCGCCTCCTGGATTTCGCTCGCGGCTTGATTCGCCGACTGCTCCAATTCGGCCTCGGTCGCGTGCTTGTTCTTGATCAAATACTTGTGGAAAATGCCAATGGGATCGTTCTTCTCCCACTTGGTGACTTCTTCGTGGGAGCGATAGCGCTCGGGATCTCCCATCGAATGCCCTCGATAACGATAAGTCACGGCCTCGAGCAAGAAGGGGCCATTGGTTCGCACATGCTTGAGGGCCGCCTCCGTCGCCTTCCTTACCTGAACGATGTCCATCCCATCCACCCGAGCGTTGGGCATCCCGTATCCGTGGGCCTTCTGGCGGATCTCAGGCACGGCCGAGGCGCGCTCGATGGAAGTGCCCATGCCGTACTGGTTGTTCTCACAAACCCACAAGACCGGGAGCTCCCAGACCACGGACAGGTTCATGGCTTCGTGAAAATAACCGATGTTCGTCGCACCGTCTCCGAACAGGCAGATTGTGGCGGCCGTGGTCTTGTTGTATTTGTCGGCCAAAGCCAGCCCGGCTGCCAGCGGGAGGTGGGCCCCGACGATGGCGTGCCCGCCCCAGAAGTTGAGGCTGACATCGGCCATGTGCATCGAGCCGCCTTTCCCTTTAGAGCAGCCCGTGGCTTTGCCGAGAAGCTCGGCGAGGACGGTCCTGGCCTCCATACCCGCCGCGATGGCGATGCCGTGATCCCGATAGGCCGTGATCACGCGATCCTCTGGGCGACGAGCCGAGACTACACCACATCCTACGGCTTCTTGGCCGATATATAAGTGCAAGAAGCCGCCGATCTTGCCCTCCTGATACAGGCTGGCGGCGGCCTCCTCCAGGCGACGGATCAAGGCCATCTGGTGATACAGCCGCAGCATTTCGTCTCTTTCCATCACACCTCCACGCGGCACGAGCCGGACCGCACGTCACTAGGTATCAAACCCTGGCTTTGTGAACGCGCTGGTCGGCGAGGACGCGTCTGCTTTGGCCGCGGCCGGCCAAGCAGAGCGGCCCCGATTATATCAGACGGGCTTGGTCCGAGCTTCTCCGGCGACCAACGCCGGACAAACGGTACCCTGCTCGCCGTGACTCCAATTGTGCATGGGCCAGGGGCGACCCCTCACCGTCCCGACAGATTAACACCCGATACGCATGATGCGTTGTGCCCGATTGATGACCAGGATCGACCAGGCGGGCAAGGGGGCGCAGGAGACGGAGCCGGGGGTGTTGGCTCTCCTGCGCGGGGTCGCCGATCCGCCGACCTCACTCGACAGGCATCCCCGCACCGCGAACGTCAAACTCGGCCATCGCCAGGTTGACGCGGTCGGGCAGCCGAAGGGTCAGAACGAAAGACAGAGAAGCGCCTGGGCCGAGCTCGTCCGCGGCGGTCATGAAACCAGCCGTGAGGATGTCCCCATCCGTGGAATTCACGACGGCCATGATGCTAGGCCGAGCGACCGGATCGGGCCCGCTATTGGTCAGGCTTCCCTTGAGGTAGAGTCGCGCCCCGATCGTCTCCTGGCTTGTGAGGGCCGCCTCGAGTGCGATCGGCGTCACGGAGGATGGTACGGCTACAGCCGGATCGATCCGGCCCTCGGCCGACAGAGAGAGCGGATCAACCGCTGATCTCGAGACACGTGTCTCGAGGCCGGGGAAGTCAACAACGGCGAAGGGCTGGGTCTCTCCCGGAGCAAGCGGCCAGGGCAGCTCTAGCTCGCCGATCCCGAGGGTCTCATCCCGCAAGGTAATAGTCACAACAACGTCAGCCAACATCGACACACCTCCGTCGTTGCGGACAGCACCCAGGACCAGAGGGACCCCTTGCTCGTCGAATGCGATCTTGGGCGGCTCCGGGAAGGCGAGGGCGAGCTCTCCCGGATCAGAGGCGACCTTGGCGTCTGAGTAAGCGCTCAGGACGGAGGCCGGGTCAACGCTATCAAGGATGCACACAAAACCGGCCGACTCGCTCACCCCCAGGAATGAGATGCCGGAGGCCGGTGAAGATAGTGCGACGGGATCTCCCGCCGGAGTGCGGGCCAAGATGACCAAGTCTTGGATGACGATCGCCTTGGCCCCGCTGTTTGACACCCGGCCGTATACCGCGATGCGACCGTCTTGCATCGGCTGCGGAGCGAGTGAGTCGATCTTGAGCGGGATCGCTGCCCCGGAGGCGGGCTGATAGGAGACGACCTCGGCCAGGGCCGCCTCGGCCGATCCCGCGGCTGGAAAGCGGGCGGAGAACGGAGACGCGGCCCCGGGAGCCAGTGTGTCCAGCGCGGGTGAGATCAACTGATGAGCCAGAGGCGCGGCACGCGAGCCTTGAAGCGTGACGTCAAGGGTGATCCCCTGAGCGGCGAATGCCGACCGGTTAGTCAGCATGCCGATGACGGTCCAATCGCCGGCCAATCTTCCGGGAACCAATGTGAGTTCGCTGAAGTCCACTTCGATTGCGGGGGTCGGCGCGAGTTGAGGCGTTGAAGTGGAGGTAACCGAGCCCGGCGCGGTCGCGCGTGGGATTGGCTCGGCAGGCAAGGCTGCCGGCGCAACGCATGCTGTCAAACCCGCCAGGATCGAGATCAGGATGTGCAGGCTTATGCGGTTCATGCTGATCGAAGGCTATTCTACCCTTCACAGATTGCTTCATTCCCCTCCAGGTTGAAAGGGACCGAAATCCAATAAGGCGCGCGCCGGGCCGTCTCTCGACCTGATGCGGGGTGCAACATTCCGGGTTGTGTCGGCGTCACCTCCCCCTGGAGAGGCGGGCCTGAGCTTGAAGGGCTCACCAGCCGCAGGCAGGGACCCAACGACCCAACCGTGGAGGGGATCGGCGATGCCGACCCGGTCCACGATCAAGTCGTCTGACACCCTCATGGTCGGCGAGGGTTTTAGGTCCTTGCCAGTCGGATCGAGGCCCGGCGGCGCGGAGATAGACGCGCAATCAAAGAAACCCGATCACTGCCTCTCACCAGCGCCCTCCGGCGAGTTCTTGAGAAACGGAGAAAGGCCCCAGGCGTCATCAGCTTTAACCTGGGGCCTTCTGGGAGGGAGGATATTCGCTCAGGCGGGTTGGGGAACGCTCGGCAGACGCTCCTTGGCCGCCTCGATTTCGGCTTCCGGATAGGCGTAGTCCTTTAACTCGCCGGCCAGGTACGCCTCATAGGCGCTCAAGTCGAAGTTCCCGTGGCCGGAGAGATTGAAGGCGATCACCCGGCTGATCCCCTCGGCCTTGCACTTCAGGGCCTCGTCGATCGCAACCCTTATCGCATGTGCCGATTCGGGCGCGGCGACGATCCCCTCGGCTCGGGCGAATCTGACCGCAGCTTCGAACGTCGCCAGCTGAGGTACGGCGACTGCTTCGATGTCGCCGTGATCGTAGAGCGTGCACACGTGAGGGGCCATGCCGTGATAACGCAAGCCTCCGGCGTGGATTCCTGGCGGCACGAAAGTGTGTCCCAGCGTGTGCATCTTCACGATGGGCGCCATCTCGGCGGTGTCTCCGTAGTCGAAAGTGTATATGCCCTTTGTCAGGCTCGGGCAGGCCGTCGGTTCGACCGCCACGATGCGGGTCCGCTTCCCGGCGGTCAGATTCTGATGCACGAAGGGGAAGGCGAAACCGGAGAAGTTGCTCCCGCCCCCAATGCAGCCAATCACAACATCCGGGTATTCGTCGGCCAGCTCGAACTGCTTGAGAGCCTCGAGACCGATCACCGTCTGGTGCATCAAGACTGGGCCGAGGACGGAGCCGAGTGAGTACTTGTACTGGCCGTTCGATGTGACCGCAGCTTCGACGGCTTCCGAAATGGCGATGCCCAGGGAGCCCAAGTTTTCGGGGTCTTCAGAAAGAAGCTTCCGGCCGAAGGCAGTCTTCTCGGATGGGCTCGGCGTGACTGACGCGCCGAAGAGCTCCATCAAGACACGGCGGTACGGCTTCTGGTTGTAGGAGACCTTGACCATATAGACCTGACAGTCCAGCCCGAAGAACTGGCAGGCCATCGCCAGGGCCGACCCCCACTGGCCGGCGCCGGTCTCCGTGGTGAACCCGCTGACGCCCTCTTCTTTGGCATAGAAGGCCTGTGGAATGGCTGTATTCGGCTTGTGCGAGCCCACGGGCGAGACACTCTCGTTCTTGTAGTAAATGTGAGCCGGCGTGTCGAGCGCCTTCTCCAGGCCCCGGGCGCGGATGAGCGGGCTCGGCCGGTAGAGCTTGTAGAGTTCGCGTACGGGTTCGGGGATCTCGATGAACCGATCCATGCTGACCGCTTCCATGACGAACTTGGCCGGGAAGAGCGCCATGAGGAAGTCGGGGGTCACGGGTTCCTTGGTGGCGGGATGGAGCACGGGGCCGGGCGAGGCAGGCATGTCGGGGTTGATGTTGTACCAGGCCTTCGGGATTTCCTCTTCGGTCAAGATGAAACGCGTTCGGTCGGTCATTTCCGGCCTCCTTCCTGAGTGAGATAAGGATGACTTGCACGTGCGGCTTCCGAGCAGGACGCTTTGTCTAAGTCTCACCTCCTGACCGTCGTCCCCGTTCATCGACCGGACATGTGAGATCCCGGATCCAGAGCGGGGAGCTTGGGCGACGGGCAGGGTCTGTAGCAAAACAAAAACGCCCGTCCCCGGTCGGGGACGAGCGTCTGTACGCCCGCGGTGCCACCCCGGTTAGGCTGACTTAACCACAAACCCCGCCGGTGATGCGACGGGGTCAAAGGCCAGCCTCACTCTACTCGGGCACGGCGAAGAACTTGCGATGCCCTTTGCCCTGATAACGGTGGCAGCTCCGGCTCGGGTTACTCGGCGTTGCGCCTTTCGCCCTGCAGCTCCGAGGTCCATTCATCGCCGCCGCACCTGTGAGGCTTCCACCGTGCCCCACTCTCTGGTAGGCCGTGTCGGCGCTTACTCGCCCTCTTCAAAGCTTTTCTAGAGGTAATTTGTCCATGAAGTATAGGCCCAGATTCGGGGCGAGTCAACAGGCAGTCGGGGAGAGAATGCCCGGCGATCAGCTAACAGCGGACAGCCAACGGCCGTCACCAATAGGCACTAGGCAATCGGCTGCCTCGGGCAAGGCGGCAGGACCTCCGATCGATCAGTAAACGGGCTGGCTGGGATCCACCTCTCGGACCCAGGAGTTGATGCCTCCGTGAAGGTTCTTCAACTTGCGGAAGCCGGCGCCAGCCAGGAGTTCGAGCGCCTGGGCCGATCGGCCGCCGGACTTGCAGAAAAGCACGATCTCCTCGGCGCTGTCGAGTTCATGCATGTGTGCCGCCAGCGAGCCAAGCGGGATCAGCTCAGAGCCTTCGATGTGTGAGATCTGAAGCTCGTGCGGCTCGCGCACATCGATCAACCGGATGGGGTCGCCATCCTTCAATCGTCCTGCCAGCTCCCGGGCGTCGATCTCCCACTCACTCGCCAGTCGCGACTCCGGTCGGTCGTGACCCGGGACGCCGCAGAAGGCCTCGTAATCGATCAATTCGGAGATTTCCGGATGGTCCGAACAAATCTTGCACGAAGGATTCTTCTTGAGCCGGACCTCTTCGAAGTTCATTCCCAATGCATCGAATAAGAGGAGCTTCCCGATGAGCGGGTCCCCGATCCCCAGGATCAGCTTGAGGGTCTCGGTTGCCTGCAGCGTTCCGATCGTACCCGGGAGAACGCCGAACACGCCTCCCTCGGCGCACGAGGGCACAAGGCCGGGAGGCGGCGGCTCGGGAAAGAGACAACGGTAGCAAGGCCCCTTCGCGGCCCAGAAGACACTCAATTGACCCTCGAAGCGGAAGATCGATCCGTAGACGTTGGGCTTTCCGGTCAAGACGCATACATCGTTCACGAGGTAGCGTGTCGGGAAATTGTCTGTTCCGTCGACGATGACGTCATAGGGCCCGGCGATTGTCAGCGCGTTCTCGGAGGTGTAGGGTTCATCATAGATGTCGACCCGAATGGAAGGGTTGATGTCCATCAGCCTGTCGCGCGCGGAAACGACCTTCCTCTCACCCAGGCGCTGAGTTCCGTGGATGATCTGGCGTTGAAGGTTGGTGAAATCGACCACGTCGTAATCGACCAACCCCAGGCGGCCCACACCGGCGGCGGCCAGGTACATCGCCACCGGCGAGCCCAGGCCTCCTGTGCCGATGACCAAGACCGAGGCGGCCTTAAGCTTCTGCTGGCCTTCCAGGCCGACCTCCGGCATGAGCAGGTGACGCGAGTAGCGCAGGATCTCAGGGTGAGACAGACGGTTCGTGTTGTTCGAGTCCTTGGGGAGGGTCATTAGAAGACGTCCTGGAGTCCGTCGCTCGTCAGCTGATGCCAACACGAGTCCGACGGTCTACCCGCTGGCGGTGAAGCACACGGTCAGACGAAACAATTCTACTTGCTCTCCGGGATGTGACTCGGGTCGAGACCGGGAAGGTTGAGCTCCCCGACGGTGGCCAGCTGGCTGGCCAGCTTCTTCACTCGGGCGACCCCGTGGTTTACGCCTCGAGGCTGCCCGCGCGCGTCGATGATGAATGTCGTCGGAACCGTCAGCACCCCCCAGGCGTCAGCCAACCTGGGCTGCTGGGTAGCGTCGATCTCGATGATCTGCACCCTGCCGTTTGACAGGGCCTCGAGTTCAACGAGCGCCGGGCGCTGAATGGTCTCACACGGGCCGCAGCCAGGTGCGGTGAAGTACAGGATCGCCGGCCGACCGAGTCGGAAGCCGTCGAGGCTCAATGCTCGACCGGTATGTCGCGCAAGCAGGTAGCTGGAAAGGCCCCGATACACGAGCCAGACCGCGACGATCCCGATCAAAGTGAGGATCAAGCGCTCAAGCATCGAGTTTCAGCCGGGGGAGGCCGGGCGCTTGCCCGGAGTGACGCCCGGAGGCGGTGATTGTTGAAACCCAGGAGCGCCGAGCCGATTGAGCCAGTAGTAGATCGCGCACCCAACGCAGAACCCGCCGAAAAGGTTAAGCGCCGCAAGCACGATGACGACCCAGGCCAGCAACCAGGCGACGAATTCCAGCCCCACCAAGGCACACACAATGCTGCCGACCAGGACCACCGCGCCCATCCCCTGAGCGAAGGTGTGCGGCTCTGGGTTGTCTTGCACGATGTCCGGTTTGAACGGGCCTCGACCGCGTATCAATTGGTAGAGCGGAAGGAATCCGGGCCGGCCAAGGATCGTGCCGAGAGCCATCACCAACGCTACGACCGCCACCAGAACGGTCGATCCGGCGATGAAGCCGGCCCCCAGCAGACTGATGATGAACGCCTGATTCACACGCAGGGCCGTGTGGTCGACCGGGCGCAAAGGCCGGACAGCGCGGGCCTCTACCGAGCCTCCAGCGATGCTGGGGACGATCATCAAACGGTCCTCGTCGGCAATGGGCGTCGCTTCACCCTGGAGTGTGCGCACGTCGTCCTCATTTAGAAACACATTGACGTAGGGCCGGAGGCGCCCTCCCTCGTCGTACAAGTGCTGGGTGAGCATGGGATACATGCGCGCCAGGTTCCCCAAGGCGTCGGCCACAGTCGATCCTTCGACTTCGACTTCCTTGCGACCCTCGGCGTATGGCCGAAGGGGGGTCGGCAAACGAACAAGGCTCATCGAACCTCCTCAGGTGATCCAGATCTGACCTCGACCAGCGCCTCTTCGATGAACGAGCTTCGATCATCGGATAGCCGCCAAGCGCGAGACTCCACCGCCTTCCCGCGTGAGACGCTGGTGATGATGTACGAGTACCACGGCATTGCCCATTCCAGATCGAAATCCGAGGGGCGGGCAGGGTGATCCGGATGCGAATGGAAAATACCGATGATGTCCAGACCAAGCTCTTCGGCCTCGCGCTCTGCCTCCAGGAACTCTTTCGGATCGATCGAATAGCGCCGGCGTCTCGACTCGAGTTCGAAGTTGTTGGTACGGTGGAGCAGACGAGTCGCCCGGCGCGTCTCCAGTTCTCCATCCCCGAGAACCATACCGGCACCTTCATCCGGATAATGACTCTCGGCATGCTTGTGGAGATCATCCAGGATCGCTGAAGAAAGGAGAATAGTCATGCCTCGTTCCAGAAGGGAAGGTCGAGATACTTGATCCCGGAGTCGGGGAAGAGTACGACGATCAAGGCTGAAAGCTCGCCCTCGGCGATCCGCATCGCGGCGACCGCCGCGGCCGCCGAGGAGAGCCCGACGAGAAGGCCCTCCTGTCTGGCGAGCCGACGGGCCATAGAATAGGCGTCTTCGGTGGGCACGTGCACGACCTCGTCGGCAAGGGTTGGATCGTAGATCGGAGGGACGTGGCTGGTCGGTAGATGTTTGAGACCCTCCAGGCCATGGATCGGGCCGTCGGGTTGGACGGCGATCAAGCGAGCCTGGGGTGCGTTCTGCCTCAGGTAACGTCCCGCGCCGGTCAACGTGCCTGTTGTGCCCAGGCCGGCAACGAAGTGGGTCAGTTTGCCTCGCGTCTGGGCGATCAGCTCAGGACCGGTGCTCTCGTAATGGGCTTGCCAGTTGGCTGGATTGCTGTACTGGTCGGCATAGAAGAACTCCTCCGGCTCGGCTTCGGCCAGCTGGCGGGCGATGTCGCGCGCTCCATCCGACCCTTCCGTCGGATCGGTGAGGGTGAGATCGGCGCCGAGTGCGCGCAGGCTTGCCAGTCGCGCCCGCCCGGCGTTTCCGGGGATGGCCAGGTGCACCGGGATGCCCAGGGTCGCGCCAAAGGTAGCGTAGGCGATGCCCATATTTCCAGACGTCGAATCAAGAAGGGTCTGACCAGCCCCGAGCCGGCCGCTCTGCAGACCGGCATGGATGATGGCCGATGCGGGCCGGTCCTTGACCGAGCCGGCAGGGTTGAACCACTCGGCCTTTACCCAGACCTCGACTGCGGGAGCAAGCCCGCTGGTCATCCTCCGCAACGGGAGCAGGGGGGTGTTACCCACACGGGCCAAGAACTGCTCCGCTTCATGCAAGCGGAGGGCGGAACCCCGGGTCTCGACAGAGACTCTTTCCACACGATCCTCCAGGGAAACAAAAACCAACAGCCGGATGCGGACGGCACTCGTCATCCCTAAGCGATCCCACGATCGCTCTGCGGGGACGGGCCGTCGCTCGTCTGTTGGTCGCCCAGGTTTCCCGGGTCAGGCGATCTGAGACGAGGAGGTCAGCGTCCCCGCCCCAGACATATGCAGCGCAAGTAGGTCATATCCACCATAATTTCTATGACTAAGTTGATGAATATTATAAGACACCCAGAGGGGATGTCAAGGCCTAAGTACGGAGCTCAAGGGCTGGACTGGCAGGCTCGATGCCAAGCTAACCGAGCTCAAATCGCATGGGTCACCCGGTGGGGGTTACCCACGTCCTGTCCCGGCGGGAGGAGCATATTGCTATAATCTATGCCAAAGGGTACGATTTGTCGGACCATGTCCGGCAGATCTCACCGACAGTCGGATCCTTCGATCTTAACACCTGGCGTGAGCCAGGTGCTGCGTCAATTGGGTATTTGTGTAGGCGTGGCGGCTGCCCTGGCGACCGTCTTCACGGCCTGGACGCCGGCCAGCCTTAGGCCGGGGGAATTGGTCGAGCAGCTGGCCGCGGCGGCCGATCGTGCAGGATCGGGCTCTCCGACGTCGGCTGCCAACGGCGGAAACGCCGAGGCGGACCAGCACCTCAAGGTGGGGATCGTGGCAGGGCACTCCGGGTTGAACAAATACACAGGTCTCCCCGATCCGGGCGCTGTGTGCGCGGATGGGCTGACGGAGCTCGACGTCAATGCCAAGATAGCCGACCTTGTTGTGAGCGGGATGGAAGCAGCCGGGATCGAAGCCGACCTGCTCCAAGAGTTCGACACGCGCCTGACCGGGTACCGGGCCATTGCCCTGGTTTCCATCCACGCCGATGCCTGTGTGCCGATCAATGATCAGGCAACCGGCTACAAGGTCGCCGCGGCGCTGGATACCTCTGTTCCCGACCGTGCCCAGCGGCTCGTCACATGCCTCGCCGATCGCTACGCTCAGGCAACAGACCTGGCATACCGCCCGGGGAGTATTACCCGGGACATGACCGAGTACCATTCGTTCTATGAGATTCACAATCAGACCCCGGCGGCGATCATCGAGACCGGATTCCTGTATCTGGATCGCGACTTTCTGAGCCAGCATCCGGACAAGGCAGCCAGAGGTATCGCCGAAGGGATCCTGTGCTACATCAACAACGAACCCGCTACTCTCCCTGGCGAGGGTGAAGGTCCATGACGAAAGGCGAGCTTTCGCCTCAGGCGTTGGAGAAGATGCTCCTGGCCTGCAAAGCGGCTCTCGCGCAGGGTGATCGGGCGCGCGCCCGGCGAATCGCCCGTAGAGCCATCGCGCTGGCGCCCGAATCCGAAGCGGCCTGGCTCTACATGGCTGCGGCCGCCGAGGACCTGAACGCCGGGCTGGCATACGCTGCCCGGGCGCTCGAGATCAACCCGAAGAGCGCCGCGGCGCACAAAGCCGTCGAATGGTGCATGAAGCGGATCCCGCGCCAGGAGCGCCGGGTTGCAGCGCGCGAGGCACACCTGCCCTCGAACCTGCGGTACCAGATCGCGCCCCTCGAGGCCCTCACGGTCCGGAGGTTGTTCTCGCCTCAAGCATTGCTCCCGGCTCTGGCGCTGGTCATCGGGCTCGGCTTGTGGTTCGGCGGCCAGCCGGCTGACGCCAAGCAGCCGCAGGTCGGTCCGGCCCAGGTCGAGAAGGCGAGCGACACGCCGACCCCGACCGACACCCCCACGCCAACGCCTACGGAAACACCGACTCCCACGCCGACACTGACCCCGACGCCGACCGATACACCAACGCCGACCGATACACCGACCCCGCGCCCGGCGGTCTCGTTTGATTACACCGAAAATCCTGCCGACCTGGCAAATGAGGGTCGTTGGATCGATGTCGACTTGAGCGAGCAGAAAGTTGTGGCCTACGAGGGCAGCGATCCGGTACAAACCTTCATCGTGTCCACCGGCCTGCCGGCCCATCCCACCGTCACCGGCCAGTTCCGGATCTACGTCAAGCTGCGCTCGACGCCGATGGCCGGCCCTGGATACTACCTCCCCGGCGTTCCCTTCACGATGTACTTCTATAAGGGCTACGGACTCCATGGGACGTACTGGCATAACAATTTCGGTCACCCCATGAGCCACGGGTGCGTCAACCTGAGCATACCCGATTCGGAGTGGCTCTTCGGCTTCGCCTCCGTGGGAACGCTCGTCAACATCCACCCCTGATCTTTCGTCTCCGTCCTTCCGCCTGGGGAGAGCGTAGCACGGCGTCTATTGTCCCTGTCCCATCCCGACGGCTTGGCTTTGTCTTTGCAATGGTGGAGGGGGACTGGTATGATCGAAGCATGGCCCAAAGAGCACTCTTCGGTGGTCTGGTAATCGACGAGGCGGGCAGGCCAGTCGGCGTGGCCGTTGTGGGCGGCGAAGCGTTCTACGTCATCGATGATGACGGGTTCCGTCGTCACATCGAAAGTGAGAAGGTCGACCGCCAGGTCCTGGGGCAGATGCGTGAGTTGATCCAAGGCCATGAGGATATGATCAGCGAAGGTACGATGAGGATGATCGGCCAGGAAGATATCTTCACCAAGGCGATGATCGAGTCCTCTCTGCGAGATCTTGACGACCAATTCGAACGCCTGATCGCATTGGGGCTACCCGAAGAGGGCCGCGCCTGGCTTGGAATGCTGGGCTTTCAGGTCGTGATCAACGAGCACGGCGAGGTGGTGCGGGTCGAACAGCCGGGCAGCCCAGAGGAACCCCCGGAGTAAGCGCGGCCGGTGGCCTGATTTCGTCAGGGCGATGGCCGCCGATGAAGATCTAATACTTCCGGCCTACACTCCGCGATGATCGCGGTTTGCAGAGGTGGCGGTGAGCCTTTCTGAGAACATCATCAATGTGGATGAGAGTACGTTCCAGGCCGAGGTCGTGGAGCGCTCACACGAGGTGCCGGTCGTGGTCGACTTCTGGGCGGTATGGTGCGGACCATGTCGGGTGCTCGGCCCGATCCTCGAGCGGCTGGCAATCGAAGCCGGCGGCGCCTTCCGCCTGGCCAAAGTCGACGTCGATCAGAACCCCAACCTGGCCATCCGCTATGGTGTCCAAGGCATCCCGGCGGTAAAGGCCTTCTCTCAGGGAGAGGTCAAGGCCGAGTTCGTGGGAGCCCAGCCGGAGGCTGCCGTCCGGCGTTTCGTCACCCGGCTCGTCCCCAACCCGGCTGAACAGGCTGTAGCTGATGCCCGTAGTCTCCTGGCTACCCGGCATTGGTCCGAGGCGGAGGAGAGTTTCCGGCGTGTTCGGCTGGCCGACGACACCAATGCCCCGGCCGCGCTTGGCCTGGTCAAAGCGCTGCTAATGCAAGCAAAAGGGGGTGAGGCACTAGAGGTCTTGCATGGCTTCCCGGCCAGCACGGAGTGGGTCAGCGCCGAGCAACTGCGACCTCTAGCCGAGTTTCTGGCCGCGGCCGAGCAGGCAAACGCCGCCGAGGACGAAAGCCTCCCCCTGCAGGCCAGCCTGCATCATGCGGCGCGGTTGATCGCTCGGGGAAACCTCGCTGGCGCCATGGACGGCCTGCTGGAAATCCTGCGGCAGGAGAAGAACTACGGCAATGGACTCCCCAGGAAGGTCCTGCTCGGACTGTTCGCCTTGCTCGGAGACGATGACCCGCTGACACGCGAGTATCGCAGCGAGCTGGCCTCAATCCTCTTCTAATAGGCAAAGCACAACTTCACTCGTGGATGTGCTCTTCGGGGTAGGTGTAGTAACGCTGGCGATCTTCCTGCGGGAACAGCTTCTCTAGTCTGACACCGACCAGGAATTGGCGGTATACCGACCACACCTCATCCGCCAACACCCATTCGGTACCGAACCTCCGCAAGTCAATCGGCTCTGAGAAACCGCGCAGGGTGAGTTCGTCGCGGTTTCCGGTCCAATCGCTGTAGTAGTCAGGGTAGTAAGCCAACACCAGGTCGCGCAGACTCTCGAACATCGGCGGTTTCCCAAGCAGGGCTCGGTGGCGCGACTGGGAGAGTGAGCCGATCATCCCGTCCTCGTAATACACGATCAAGTTGTGGTCGAAATCCTCGGGCGCTTCGAGCAAGACGAGCGTCGGAGGATAACCGTGGTACCACATCACGGCGGCCGCGAAAACCGCCCCTTCAAAGCAGTGGGCGGTTCTGCGATTCAAGACCTCGATCGGTCCGTAGGCTGTCGGGCCACCAGGCTCGAAGTTGTACGTGATCTCAGAGGCGATGAAGACTTGCAGGGCCCAGGGATCGCGTAAGCGATCGACGATCTGCCTCTGCTCGGGCGTGAGCCTGCGGCGGAATCGGCCAACAGGGAAGGCTAGCATCTTGCGGTCATCCCCGGGTTAGCCCGTCCGCATCCGGCCCGGCGAGAGATCTCTGCTCGCCCGCGGGTGAGCCAGCCCGAGCTGAGGCAGAAAGCCGGTCAACTCCCGCCGCTCGGCTCAAGTCCCAACGTCCCCCAGGTTGTCGGATTGAGGAGCTTTCGCGTACTCACGCTCGAAAGAAGGCTCTCCTGCGCTGCTTCACCAGACCGGTCGTCGTCCGACACGGAAAGGGCAAAGCCGTAGTGGCTGCCGCTCGCCGGAACCACCCCGAGCACGCTCCAGGGGATTCGGGCCTCCAAGTCATAGCCCGAAGTGGTCGACCGGGCCTCGACGTTGATGTTGCTCACGGAACCCGCCTTGCTTGATGGGTACCAGCGGTAGGCTTCGGGATCGTGCGATCCGAAGTCCCCCGGCGACAAACCCAGCTGGTAGTCGTCAGCGCTGAGCGAGGTCGAGGAGAAATCGCTGTCCAGGATAGTGTCGAGCTGGATCTCGACTTCATCGCCCTTGAAGAGCGACCGGCCTTGGGCAACCTGGACAAACCTGTCATCGACCACCTTAACTCCTACATAGAGAAACGTCTGATCCCAGCCGATGTGGTATGTGGCCGAAAGATCATTCGTCCCCGACCAGGCGCTCGACCCAAAGACAACATGATTGGCGGTGTAGGCGGTCGTATCCCACTCGTCCAGCGAGCCATCGATTGCAGGTGGGTTAGTCAGGAACTCGGCCGCCACCAACGTGCCGTTCGGCCGGCTGCCGGTCGAGGCGGCGGCCGTGGCAATCGTGGCGGCCGTTGTCGCCTGAGGTGTGATGTTTTCGGGTGGCAGCAAGGGAGACGGAGAAGCCGTGGGAGAGGGTAGCGGCGGGAGGGTGGATGCGGGAGGCGGCACCGCAGTCGCCACCGAGGCAAAGACCGCGGTAAGCGTGAGATTCGGTGTTGGGAACGTGAACGGCGTGGGTGAGGCCGCGCCGGGCAAGGTGCAGGCGCCGATCAGCCCTGCGCCGAGTGTCAGCGTGATCAGGGTCAGGCGGTTTGGCATTTCGGCCTCCGATCGTGCCCGGGCAGCCCATGGTGGACGGTCCACATTCGAGCCCGCGCGGATAGCTGGAACTGAGCCGCGTGGTGGGGCGGGTGGGAGTCGAACCCACACGAGGTTGCCCTCAGAGGATTTTAAGTCCCCGGCGTCTGCCCATTCCGCCACCGCCCCTGGGCGATATTGTATATCGGGCGGTAAGTGCGTCAAGCGTAGGCGCACTCGAGGTGATGATTGACCCAAAAGACCCGTGTGACGTTCCGTGGCGCACCGTTTCTCTACCGCCACGTAATCATGTCAAGGCGATATGGGGCCTGCCCTGGATGGGAGCAGCTATGCCACGGGCGATCGAACTCGGAGAACCGAGCGCACGCCGTCTCAGATGCATGTGTCATGCCGTGTCGACATCCGAGGTTCGCCAGTATGAAGACGAACTGTGAAGCAAGGTCACACGGAACGCGTGTGCTATAATCCCGCCCGGAAGGATCCGATTCAATGCTCAGAACGTTCACGCGAATCGTCGGCGGCGATCCGGTTCGCCGCGAGATCGAGCGCTATCAGCCCTACGTCGATGCGATCAACGAGCATGAGATCGGCATGCGTGCGCTGAGCGACGCGCAGTTGCAGGCGAAGACGGATGAGTTCCGGAGGCGGCTCGGGGAGGGAGAGAGCCCGGACGAGATCCTGCCGGAGGCCTTCGCCGTCGTCCGCGAGTGCTCGGTGCGGACGATCGGTCTGCGGCACTTCGACGTCCAGCTGATCGGCGGCGTGGTCCTTGATCAGGGGAAGATCGCCGAGATGCGGACGGGCGAAGGCAAAACGCTTGTGGCGACCATGCCGATTTACCTGAACGCGCTCGAGGGCAAGGGCGTCCACCTCGTCACCGTCAATGACTATCTGGCCCGGCGCGACGCGCGCTGGATGGGGCCGATCTTCGAGTTCCTGGGGCTGAGCGTCGGGGTGCTCCAGGAGGCGGCTCGCACGGAGAACGGCCGCAAGGCGTTCGTGTATGACCCAAGCCGCGAGTCGGTCCAGGAGGACGTCCACCAGTTGAGGATCGTCGATCGCCGGCTGGCATACGCCGCCGATGTCACCTACGGGACGAACAATGAATTCGGTTTCGACTACTTGCGGGACAATATGGCCCGGCGAACGGAGGATCGGGTCCAACGCGGGCACAGTTATGCGATCGTAGATGAGGTCGATAACATCCTGATCGATGAAGCCCGAACCCCGCTGATCATTTCCGGCCCGGCCGAAGAAGACCCCACCCTTTATCTGCAGATGACCCAGGTCGTCAAGGGGCTGCGGGCTGAAGACTATGAGACCAGTGAGCGCGACCGCACGGTTTCGCTGAGCGAGATCGGCGAGAACCACGTCGAAGAGCTCCTGGGAATTCCGTTGCGCGATCCCGATCGTCCGGAAGATATCACGCCTGAACAGGCCCGCTTGATGGGCTTCCTTGAACAGGCGCTGCGGGCCGAGTTCCTCTTCAAGCGCAACAAGGATTACGTCGTCCAGGGCGGGCGAGTGATCATCGTCGACGAGTTCACCGGCCGACTGATGCAGGGGCGACGTTGGTCCGATGGACTTCACCAGGCAGTCGAAGCCAAGGAAGGTGTGCGCGTCCGCCAGGAGAACGTCACCTACGCGACGATCACCCTGCAGAACTATTTCAGGATGTACTCGAAGCTGGCCGGGATGACCGGGACGGCGCTGACTGAGGCTGAAGAGTTCAACAAAATCTACAAGGTTGACGTGACGGCGCTCCCGACAAACTTGGAGTACATCGCCCTGCTGCCGGACTCGGATCTGGTTCAAGTCGAGTACCGCGAGAACGGCAATCGGTTCTCGTGCTACTGCCGGGCAGACGATGAAGAACAGGCTCCCGTCTTCTGGCGGCGGAAGGACTACCCGGATGCGGTCTACCGCACGGAGGAGGCTAAGCTGCGCGCCGTGACAACCGAGATCATGCTGCGTCACGTCGCCGGCCAGCCGCTGCTAGTCGGGACAACTTCGGTCGAGCTCTCCGAGCGCCTATCCGGCCGACTGCGGGCCGAGCCGCTCCAGCGTTTGGCGATGGTCATGCTCCTGCGGGATGCCTACCTCGAAAGCAAGGGACTCCCCGACGACGGGACGCGGGTGGAAGAGCTGATGCCGCTGTATCAGCCGATCGACGAGTTGGGCCCGGCGGTCTTGCGCCCGTTCGCCCGCGAACTGGAAGTCTCGCTCAACCCAACGCGAGAGGGAAACCTGGAGCGACTGACCACGATCCTGGAGCTCGATCCTGCCTATCAATTCCGTCTACGGGAAGCTCTGGAGGGGGGAATCCGGCACAACGTCCTCAATGCCAAGAAGCATGATGAGGAGTCGCGCATCATCGCTGACGCCGGTGCTTTCGGGGCGGTGACGATTGCCACGAACATGGCCGGGCGCGGGGTAGACATCCGCCTCGGCGGTGATGTGGCCGAGGAGGTGCTTGCAGCGGTCAACCGGGTGCTGCGTCGGGCGGGGGTCAAGGATCCAGAGTATCTCAACATGGAGGAAAGGCTGTCGAAGCTCTCGACCATTGACAGCCAGGCGATTGGGATCTACGAGGCGGAAATCGAGCTGTATCGCAATTTCATCGAAGATGAGCGCAAGGTTCGAGAGGCCGGAGGCTTGCATGTCATCGGATCCGAGCGGCACGAGTCGCGACGGATCGACAACCAGTTGCGCGGCCGATCTGCACGCCAGGGCGATCCGGGCTCGTCCCAGTTCTTCCTCTCGCTCGAAGATGAGTTGATGCGGCTGTTCGGCGGGAGTCAGGTCGCGGGGTTGATGGAGCGTCTGCGGATCGATGAGGCCGTGCCGATCGCTCACGGGATTGTGGATCGAACGATCGAGCAGGCACAGACGCGCGTGGAAGGCGCTAACTTCGACACCCGCAAGCACCTGCTCGAATACGACGACGTTCTGAATCAGCAGCGGGAGGTCTTCTACAGCCAGCGGAACAGGGTGTTCGCAAAGGACGACCTCCGAGAAGACGTGGACGGGATGCTCATCGTCGACGTCGAGAGTCACGTTCGCGCCGCTCTCCAAGATCCTGAAGGCCCCTGGAAGCTGCTCGCCTGGCTTGAGGAAACCCAACCTACGCTCAATCTGGAAGGCGATGATCCGTATCCTTCGTTCATGCTCCGCCTCCTGCTTGATGACCTTGCGCCGGTCAGGGACACCGGGACGTTGAAAGCAGAACTTTTAGAGATGGCCGGCCAGGCGCTCGAGACCCAGAAGGAGCACCTGGCGCGTTCTGCGGCGGAGCAGTTCGAACGTGCCCTCGATCGGCTGGATGATCAAGTCCGCCAGCGGGTGGAGCTGGCGGAGACGGCCATCGAGGGGGCAATGCTCGAGGCGGAGTCGAACGAAAGCGATGTCGACCCTCAGACCCTGGTCAGGTCTGTTGAGGACGTGGCCGGTCTTCACCTTCAGGTCGACAAGTCAGGCCTCGAACAGGTCGCGGATGACCCCGGCCGGTTCCGAGATCTGGTCCCACAGATTGTAGAAGCGAGTCTGGGGGTCCGCGTCTGGGCCGGGATGCTCCAGGCCGTGGAACGCCGAATCGGCGAGAGCTTGGGCCTCGAGCCCACCCTGGAGACTCCGATTGACTGGGACGCAGCGGAGGAGAAACTGCTGACGGCCTTCGACTCGGTCTGGGAACAGCGCCAGGCCCGCACGCTGGAAGAAATCCGCCGCGAGCTCGAGAGCCGCCTGACTAAGGACGACCAGGTCGACGAGAAGCTCGAGACGCGCCTGCTCGTACAGCTCAGCTACGGCCAACGCACCTTCTTCGACCGGAAGACCCACCAACGACGCGCCGTCGTAGTGCCGCGACTGTCCTATGCATTCGCGGCGGCGCGACTCGTGACCGGCGAACAACAGGATGCACTCCGCCAGAGAGTGCTCGATCACCTGCGAGGTGCCCAAGAGGCGCTGGAAATCAGCCTGGGAATCAGCGGTTTGGCCAGGTATGGCGCCGTCGGGCTCGACCAGATGGATCCAAACCTGCAAACGGCCCTGCGGCGCGAGCTGGGTGAAGACGTGTTCAGCGGCCTTGCCGGCTCGGGTCCCCTTGCCTCGCTTGATCGTGAATCACGGGATCGGCTTGCGCGCGCCATCGGCCGCGTCTTTCTGACCGAGGCCCACCGCGGCCTGATCCTGGCCGTAGGGGACAGATTGTGGGTCGACTATCTTACCCAAATGGAAGCCCTGCGGACGTCGATCGGCCTCGAAGCCTACGGACAACGCGATCCACTGGTGCAGTACAAGAGCCGGGCCTTCGACATGTTCCAACAATTGACCTCGGAGATCCGGTCGGGCGTGGTCTCCAATCTCTTCCGCTCTCAAGCGGCCAGCCGGCCGCCACAGGCGATGACCCCGCCGGCCGAGGTCCCTTCAGGCAGAGTCCCGGAAACTGCGGAAGTCAGGGCGCCCGTCGTGGACTCGAACATGGAGAAGAAGAAGAGGCGCAAGCGCAGGCGATAATCCTGCCCCCGATGGGTTGTTCCCCGACGAACAGCAAGGATCAGGTACGTGTTGGCCGGACCCGTAAAGGATCTCGCGACAAGCTTGTCTGAGTTCCCCAAGGTCGAGCTGCACCGTCACCTCGAAGGATCGCTGAGGCTCGCCACCATCCACGATATCGTCCTGCGGGAATCGCTCGACCTGCCGCATGAAGCCGACAAGCTGAGGCGCCTCGTCCAGGTTCAGCCGGGCGATCCCAAAACGCCTCAGAGCTTTCTCGCCAAGTTCGAGCCGCTGCGGCGGCTCTTTCGTTCGCCGGAAATCGTCGAGCGACTGACACACGAGGCCATCGCTGACGCCTCGGCTGAGAACATCGTCTACCTCGAACTGCTTTTCACGCCGGCCGCGCTTTCGCAAGAACGCGGCTTCAATCTGGATGAGGTCTTCGAGTGGGTGACGGCGGCCGCCGCCTCTGCCGCGGCGCAGTACTCCATCGAGGTCGGACTGATCGCCAGTATCAATCGGCACGAGTCCGTAGCGCAGGGCGAGGCTGTCGCCCAGGCGGCCGTTGAGCGCATGGATCGTGGTGTCGTCGGCCTCAGTCTGGCGGGTGACGAGGTCAAGTTCGCAAGCAGCCCATTCCGCGACCTGCTCGTGGGCGGCCGACAGGCCGGATTGGGCGTGACGATCCATGCAGGCGAGTGGGACGGAGCGGAGAGCGTACGCAGTGCACTCGATGTTTCCCCCGACGTCCGAATTGGGCACGGCGTGCGCGTGATTGAAGACCAAGATGTGGTCCGCATGGCGGTAGAACGAAGAACCGTATTCGAGGTCTGCCCTACGAGCAACCTGCAATCGGGAGCCGTATCCGAGCCGGGAGGTCATCCGTTAGCGCGGATGCTCGAAGCTGGTCTCCAGGTGACGATCAATACTGACGACCCTGGCGTGTCGCAGATCTCTTTGGCTGACGAGTATGCTCTGGCAATCAAACATCTCGGGCTGTCGTTGGAAACGATCAAGGGGATGATCCTGGCTTCGGCGCAGGCGGCCTTTCAGCCGGTCCAGGCGCGCAAGGCGCTCGAAGCCCGCCTAAAATCGGAGTTCTTCGGGGGGAGGATCTGAGCGGCGCGAGTAGGAGTGTCCGCCGCGGATGCCACAGGCCGTCGCACCCGAGTCGATGATTCGGGACAAACCGCGTGGGCTGACAGCGAACAATCTCCGGCGGCGACTCAGCCGCCGTTCGGGTGGAGAGCCGGATGAGCGGGGAACGGGATGGCGACGTCGAGCCGGACACCCGGCCGCGGGCACGTCACGCGGGTTCGCCGATGGAAGGGAATTGATCGCCGGCCCTTATGCACAGCGAAGAGAGCGGGTTGGAGTGCGCAGATCGAGTGTAGCTTGATCATGGTTAGATTCGGACATGAGGCCGGCTCTTCGAGTCGGGGTTCCGCCCAAGTGAGAGCGAGGATCGTCGATGAAGATCGGTGAGCTTGAGTTCTTCTTGGTCAACGACGCGTGGGTTGAGGTCGACGCCGGCGGTCCGTTTGGTCTTGTCCCAAGAACGTTGTATCAACGGCACTTCACTCCGAGTCTCGAGAACCTGGTACCGATGGTTTTGAACTGCATGCTCGTCCGGTCACAGGGGAAGACGATTGTCATCGACACCGGGCTTGGCGAGAAGTTGTCCGGAGATCGTCTCGCGGGCTGGCACCTCACCCGGGCGGAGGAGGGTCTGGTGTCCGGGCTCGGCAGGCTGGGCGTCTCGCCTGCCGATGTCGACATCGTGATCAACACCCATCTGCATTCCGACCACTGTGGCGGCAACACACGTCTGGAAGGATCAGAGGTTGTACCGACCTTCCCCCGGGCGACTTACCTCGTTCAGCGGATCGAATGGGCTGATGCCAGCCATCCCGATGCCCGTACGCGTGGAACGTATCTTTCGGAGAACTTCGGGCCGGTCATGAGCCGAGGCCAAATGCGGCTGCTAACCGGAGATTACGCAGTTACGGACGAGGTGAGTTGCGTCGTGACTCCGGGTCACACCCGGGGCCACCAATCCGTGATGCTGCGCGCCGGGAACTGGAGGGGGTTGTACGTTGCCGACATGGCCTCCTTCGCCGTCCATTTCCTTCGGACGGGATGGCTCACCGCGTACGACGTCCTGCCCCTCGAGAATATCGCCACGAAGGAGCGCTGGCAGCGATGGGCCGCGATGGAGCGCGGCTGGTTGTTCTTCGAGCACGACCCCGGGATGCCTTGCGCGCGGGTGAGCGAGAGCGGCTCACGTCAGGTGCTTGAGCCCGTCGAGTTGGCGGACGCCTCTATTACCGGCCCTCCCATTCGGCCACAGCCTGCCGGATGACCTCGCGAATATCGGCGTCGGGGATTTCATCCAACGTGTAGCTCTGGATGCCGATGTACACCCGGACCGAGCCTTCGCGGTCTCCACTGAGTCGCACGCCACGTTGGGTGAGGCCTGCCTCGGCCAGCCTTCGTTCCAGGATCTCATTGACCTCATCGACGAGGCTCTTGGCCGGCGGGGTTGCCTTCTTGGGTCGGGATGACTGCCCGAGTTCGGAGGGTTGGGCTTCGCCCAACCAGCTCACAAGGTCCCTGGCGGCGCGTTCGACGCTCACCCAATCCTCTGTTCCCTTGAGCTCCCATGGGCTGGCGTACTCCCGATCGTCGACCATGAGGACAAGCTTGCCGCTCTCTTCGTTGCGAAGAAGAGTCGCCACCTCATAGCGCTTTCCCGGCGCGCTGCCCTTCTCTTCAGACAGAGCGGTTGTCTCGGTCACGGGAGCCTGGAGGGGAGCCTCGGGCTCACCCAAAGGCTCCGAAGCCTCTTCCTCAACCATCTCTTCTTCCAGGTCGATCTCGTCCGAAGGCTCTAACTGCTCTGCTTCTCCAGCCTCCGCGGCCTCCGCCTCCGCTCCGGCCTGTGCGCCCTGGTGTTCCGCAGCATCGCGCCGGTTCAAGACCAGTGCATATGCAAGAAGGCCGACGGCTACGCCCGCGGCGATCAGGACGATCCCTATAAGGAGCTGATTGTCGATCATGGTTCGGGCTCCGGTTGGCACTCGGGGCAGAAATGGCTGCTCCGTTGCCCAATGACGGTCCGGACGATGGGGGTCCCGCAAACCGGGCACCCCTCGCCAGCTCGCTGGTACACGCGAAAGTGATTCTGGAATTCTCCGCCGCGGTACACCCAATCGATGCTCGCGCCGTTGTGACGGATCCCCTGGCGCAAGGCGGCCCGGATGCCGCGCCATAACGCGCGCACATCCGGTGTGGCCAGGCTCCGGCTGCGGCGCAGCGGGTGAAGATGGGCGCGATGCAGAGCCTCGTCGGCGTAGATGTTGCCTATACCGGCGACGAACGTCTGATCGAGCAAGAGAGGCTTGAGTGGGCGGTCGTGTCCGGCGAGGCGTTGGGCCAGCACGGCCGGAGTGAAGTCACGCGCAAGGGGCTCGGGTCCGAGGACCCCGAGGAGCCGGTCGGGATCGTTAAGCAGGTAGAGCTTTCCGAACTTGCGGGAGTCGCTGAAGCGGAGATCCCAATCCCCATCCAGATGAAGGATTGTGTGCTCGAAGCGATCGCGCCGTGCATGGCGTTGGGTGATTCTCAGGTCGCCGCTCATCTTGAGGTGAATCAGGAGGGTGCCCTCGTCGAGCGGAAAGACGAAGTACTTGCCCCTTCGGGAGACGTCGTGGATCGTCTGACCTTGAATTCGTCGACGGAAGGCCGGCACGGACGGCTCGGCCACGTGCCGCGGCCAGCGCAGACTCACGCCCACGACCCGCCTCCCCGGGAGGGGAGGGTGGCCCTCGTGCCCATGCTTCAGCATTTGGGCGAGCGTCTCAACTTCCGGCAACTCGGGCATTGCGGCGGATTATACCCTTGGGGTCCGTTGCAGGGAATCGGGACGGATGACTAGGGTGCATTCCAACTTGGGGGGCACGGGCTTATCGTGGGGGAGAGGGAGGAAAAGTGCGTTTTCCCCGCTAGGATCATACGGGGCGAACCCCGACAAGCGCATCGGGGCAGGCGGGCCCCATCCGCAAATGGCCGCTGTGTGAGCCCCCTGTGACGACGTGAGCCCGGCCATCCCTGCTTGAATCTTGACTCCGAGCTTGGAACGGTCGGGTAACAAATCGGTCGCACCGCCCCAGTCGGGCTCCCGGTTCTAGCGGGAGCGGCCGAGGAGGCGACTTGGGGCTCGTACCTGCACCGGCCGCCTCCGGAGATACCGGGGAGAGCCCCGCCGGCGCGATCTCTGACGGAAAACATGGCAGTCGCGTCGCCGGCGATGAGCCCGGACGGGAAGGGAGCTGGAAGGAAGCCGGCCGATTCCTATGTTTGGCCTCCGTCAACGTCTTGTGATCGGCTGTCTGATGCGGCGGTCTCCAGAGACGGGAGGAGCCAGCCTTCGACGCACGTTTTTCCGCGTGAAGGGGCAACGATCCCGACCAGGGCAGCCGTCGGCGCTATGCCACTTGCCTCACAATCAGCGTCGGTCACGGAAGGCTGATCGAGCCTTCGATCTGTTCCAACTTGGCCGGTCCGATCCCAGGCACCTGGAGAAGGTCCTCTGGCCGCTGGAAGGGGCCATGGCTTTGGCGATACTCGACAATGGCCTGGGCCAGGCTCGGACCTATGCCAGGCAGCTTTTCCAGTTCGGGGGCCGTGGCGGTGTTAGGGTTGAGGTGGAGATCGGCCGAGGCCATGTTGGATGACCCGCTGGAGGCCGCCGGGGGGGGCGTTTCATCGGCAGAGGGGACATAAACCTGCTGGCTGTCGTTGAGGCTGGCGGCCAGGTTGATCGCCGCCAGGTTTGCCCCGGCCGCCGGACCGCCGGCGGCGGTCAAGGCGTCCTGGACGATGGATCCACGTGCAAGTTGGTAGACCCCCGGCGCATTTACCGCGCCCACAACGTGCACCTGGAACGGAGGCGGAGTGGGCAGCGGGAGAAGCCTGACTGGCTGGCCGCGAGGTTGGGAAACGAGCAGATAGAGGATACCGGCCGCGAGCAATCCGGTCAGGGTCCCCGCCAGAAACGTGCTGCCTCGTTGGAACATAGGTGCAACCCCCTCGCCGAATCGGGCGGGCTCGCGCTGAGTGGGGCCCGACCGAAGTGTGATCCCATTATAGGGGATAGGGGGTTCGGATTCAAAGCAGTTATAATCCGGCCGATGCCGACCTTCTATTCAGGACAGGGCGATGACGGCTACACCGGTCTCCTCGGCGAGGGGCGCGTGGCGAAGTACCACGCCAAACCCGAAGCATACGGAACCGTAGATGAGGCTTCGGCCGCCCTCGGCCTGGCACGTTCGCTGGCGATGACCGACGATGGTCGTCACCTGACGAAACAGCTGCAGCGTGACCTGTACCATGTGATGTCGGAGCTCGCCGCCACCGAGGTGGAGGCAGCCCGTTTCCGGACGATTGATCGGTCGCGCCTTGATTGGCTGGAAGCGAACATCGAACGAATCGGCGGTGCAGTAAAGATGCCGAGAGACTTCGTCCTCGGTGGAGACTGCACCGCCGGCGCGGCGTTCGACCTGTCGCGTACGGTGGTGCGGCGCGCAGAGCGCCTGGTGGCCAGACTCGCTCACGAAGGTGAACTCGCCAACCCGACACTTCTGCCTTATCTAAACCGCCTGTCATCCCTGTGTTTCCTGCTGGCCCTGCTCGAAACACAGGCTGCGGGCGTTGAAGGCTTTAGCCTGGCCAAAGGGGACGGAGAGTGACCGGCACGCTTCTGAATGTCGTCACCATCTTGATCGGCGGGCAGCTGGGGATAAGCATCGGCTCGCGTCTCCCCGAGAGGGTCAGACAGACCGTCATGGCCGCGTTGGGATTGTTCACGTTGGTGATCGGCATCCAGATGTTCCTTCAGACGAAGAATCCCCTGATCGCGTTGGGGGGGCTGCTTGTTGGAGGCTTGCTCGGGGAATGGTGGCGGATAGAAGACCGGCTGCGCGCGCTGGGATCCTGGCTAGAGGCACGCTTCTCGTCCGGTGGCCAGGAGAACGAGGGCAATCGATTCGTGCGCGGTTTCCTGGCTGCAAGTCTTCTCTTCTGTGTCGGCCCGATGACCATCCTCGGATCGATCCAGGACGGGCTGCTTGGCGACTACCAGCTCTTGGCGATCAAATCTGTGATGGATGGTTTCGCCGCGCTAGCTTTTGCTTCGACTCTCGGCGTGGGGGTGTTGTTCTCAACCCTGACTGTGCTCGTCTATCAGGGAGGGATAACCTTGTTGGCGGCGCAGGCTCGAAACATCTTGACCGATCCGATGACGGCCGAGCTCACCGCGGTCGGCGGGATCCTGCTCGTGGGGATCTCGATCGGCAGCTTGCTGGAGCTGAAACCGATTCGGACGGGGAACCTTCTTCCAGCGCTGGTCGCCTCCCCGGCCATCGTGTGGATCCTGCAATGGATCGGCCCGGGATAGTTGGATCCGGTGACAAGATGGCCTTCCGACGGCGGCTGAGCGATCAAACCGCAAGGGCCGTCGGGCAGACTGACGGCACGGGCGAGACCACGAGTGCGGCGGGTTCTAGGGACCCACCGCACTCTTTCGTTGGTCAGGATAGGGGAGAGTCCGGGATCAGGGCGCGGTCGGCGTCACACCGATAACACTGTCGATGGCTTCCACGATCTGATCATAGCTGGGGATGAAGCCCGGGGAGAGCTGGACGCCGTTGACGAAGACCGCCGGTGTCCCGCCGACTCCGAGCTGTGACCCCTCCGAATAGTCGCTCTGGATTTCAGCCTGATACTCGTTGGATCTGAAGCACGCGTTGAAGTCGGACATGTTGAGCCCGAGGTTCTCAGCGAACGCAACCAGACGCCGGTCTGCGAATGCCCCGACATTCTCCCCCGTTTGGTTCTGAAAGAGTATGTCGTGGTAGTCCCAGAACCGCCCCTGGGCGTTGGCGCACATACTGGCATTGGCGGCCTGGAGCGATTCGGGGCCGATGAAAGGCCAGTGCCGGAAAACGTAGTACACGCGCCCGGCGGAGACACTGTTGGACACGATGAGCGGCTCGTAGTTCTCGGTGAAGGTGCGGCACGCCGGACACTGGAAGTCTTCGAAGACGTCGATCCGCACCGGGGCGTTGGGGTCCCCGATGGCCGTCCCCTGCGCATCCGGGTGGGGCCGCGGCGTGATGGAAACGACCTCGCCGACCGGGGTGAAGTTCGGCAGGACAAGCAGGCCGACGACCGCCAACGCCGCCACGATGACGACGATGACGAAGATCAGCCGCTGACGGGTTCGCTGTTGTCGACGCTTCTCTCGAATGACGGCGCGCTTCGCCATGCAGCCTCCGCGGGACAGATAAGCTGGTATCGTGCCATAGAAGGCCGGCGTTGTCCATCCCGTCCGGCTTCCGATTGAGGTTCAAAACCGCGAGGGTGGACCCGTCCTGATCCGCTCTTCGATCCAGGAGATGATCGAGCTTATGACCTCGGCCTTCTCGGGTTCATTGTGGACCTCATGAAAAAGCCCCGGCCAGATCTTGAGCGTCTTGTCGACGCTCCCCGCACCCTCGAAGAAGGCGCGCGTCGCCGACGGGTCGGTGAGTCGGTCGGCCTCGCCGTGGATCAGTAGCAGAGGGAGGTGGAACGTGCCGGCTTGTGCCAGGAGCTCTGCCCCCAGGCTGAGCATGCTTGCGCCCAATTGGGTGGTGATGCGGTCGTGGACCAGCGGGTCGTTGACATACGATTTGACAATCGTGCGATCGCGTGAGATCGCATCGACGTCCAGACCGTTGGGAAGGGCGAGAGCCGGGATGACCTTAGGCAAGAGCTTTGCCAGGACCAGCTTGTAACCAGGAGGACTGAAGCGGAGCCGCAGCCACGGCCCGGTGCCAATGACTCCGGAAAGGCCCTCCGGCCTCAGCCGTCCGAACTCGAGGGCGATCGCCGCCCCTAGGCTGTGCCCATACAGGAAGGCCGGCTTCGCTTGGGTGTTCTCCTGAACCATCAGCGACACATCGTCGAGGAGCCGCCCGAGGCTGGGAGTGTGACCCCGGGCGCCATCCGATTTGCCATGTCCCCGCAGGTCGAGCGCCCAACACGATATCCGGGCTTCGCTCAGGGCCTCGGCAACATGCGTGTAGCGGCCGGAGTGATCCCCCAGCCCGTGGATGAGGTACACAACGGCCCGGGAAGAAGCGTCAGGCTCCCAGCGCGTCAGGTGCAGGCCCAGGCCGTCCTGTGTCATGAGCGTCCCGCTGCGTTGCATCTAGTTACACATGCTGCGCAAACCCGACTCCGTGATGTACGAGCGAGTCTCGGATTCAAGCCTGATTTGGCCGGATTGTAGCATAGGGGGTGCTACAATCTCCCTCGGGCGAGTCAGCTTCGCCCGAGCCTGGTCACGTCGTCCAGGAGATCCAGGAGGCGATCCGCCTCAAACGACCACCCCCGAGTATCGGAGCATTGGCTAGGTCGATCTAGTAAGTGCTCCAATAGGTTGGCATCTGATGGAGGTGCCCAATGCAGCTACTTTTTGAAATCCTCAGCCTTCCGGTTCTGTTCTTATTCCTGCTCGCGGTGGCACTGTTGGGATCGGCGGTCAAGATCGTCCAGGAATACGAGCGAGGTGTGATCTTCCGGCTTGGTCGTCTGGCCGGCCCCCGAGGGCCGGGGTTGTTCGTCATCGTGCCGCTCATCGACCGGATGGTCAAAGTCGACCTGCGGGTGATCACCCTCGACGTCCCGTCGCAAGAAGCGATCACCAAGGACAATGTCACGGTGAAAGTCAATGCCGTCCTCTTCTTCAGGGTGATCGATCCTAGCGCGGCCGTGGTCCAGGTGGAGGACTACA
>Ga0209342_10000887_pt1 | contig 34498 bp, 35 predicted proteins | sample RifCSP16_2_FD_184023 | JGI IMG/M metagenome (GOLD analysis project Ga0209342, IMG submission 184023) | Soil microbial communities from Rifle, Colorado - Rifle CSP2_sed 16_2 (SPAdes) (version 2) | ecosystem: Environmental > Terrestrial > Deep subsurface > Rock core/Sediment | place: Rifle...
CGACTCCTGCGCCGTCTCCGCCAGCTCGCAGGTGGCAGAGACCACCAGGTACTCCCGGTTCTGGTCCCTCCGGGGATGCTCGCGCATCGTGAAGAGCATGCCGGCGCACATCCCGCGGGCGTTGCCGGCGCCGTCTGCCCGCTCCTGGCGCGCCAGGCTCTCCTCCAGGCGCGTGCGCGCGTAGCGCTCGCCCTCGCCCGGCTGGACGTAGCCGCCGGGGTAGTCGTAGATCTCCAGCTCGGGCGACCGCGCCCCTTCCTTCCCACCCGCGCGCTTCACCTCGAGGGTGTCTCGCGGCTTCGTGAAGTCGTGGTCTCGCAGCGAGAAGGCGATCGACTCGATCCGGTGGCTCACCTGCCACCGGTCGATGTGGTCGCGCTCCCTGCGCTCGCCCTCCTGGGGCGGATAGAATGGGATCTCCTCGTATCCGGGCAGCTTCTGGTGAGCCCCGACGGAGTCGGCCAGCACCAGGGTGTGTTTGGCCGCCTCGTGCCGGAAGAAATAGTAGATGCCCTCCTGCTCCAGGAGACGGCTCACGAAGTCGAAGTCGGTCTCCCGGTACTGCACCACGTACTCGCGCGGCGGGTAGCTGCCGCTGAACGACTCCTGGAACGGGAAGCCGTACTCCGACAGGACCGTCCGCACGATCTGCGGCACCGCCTGGTTCTGGAAGATGCGGCAACCGGCCCTGCGCTTCAGCAGCCACAGCGAGGGATGGAGCGTGGCCTTGTAAACGGCCCGGCGCTGCGACCAGTCGGCCTGCGCGAAGCGAGTCACCAGACCGTGGAAGTGCCTCAGGCTCCCGCCGGGGAGCTCCAGGTGCACGGCGAGGTGCTGGCCTACCACGCTCGAGAAGGAGAGGGCGTCGTCGATGCTCTCGACCTCGAGCTCGTACTCGAAGGGCTTGCCCAGTTCCTCCTTGCCCTTCATGCGGCGGAAGAGGAGCGTGCCGGGCGCCACGCCCCCACCGTCCAGCGTGATCGGTCGTGCCATCGCTACCCCCTCCTCCATCATGCTCGCGGGCGGCGCGAGCCGACCCGCCGGGCGTAGGTCGCCCGGCTGGAACGCGCGCTCTACGCCTCCTCCACGATCGATGGAATCTCGGCCTCGGCAGGCGCCACCGCCTCGAGCGACTCCGCCTGCGCCTCGAGCGCGAGGGCCTGGGCGTCGAGCCCGTACTTGCGGCAGAGGGCGGCGAGCTGGCGCGCCGCATCTCGCGCAGAGCTGGAACGCTGCTCCTGTGGTGAAGTTTCGCCCACCACGTCCAGGGCGCGCCTGAAGGCCAGCGCGGCCTGCCGATGATCGCCCGCCTCGGCGCGGAGCTGCCCGCACAGGCGGTATGCTTCGATGGCCAGGACGGGAGAGGCCAGCTTCGACGCCGCCTGGCCCGCCTCGGCGTAGGCGAGCGCCGCGTCATCGCGCCGCTTCAGGACGAGGAGGAGCGAGCCGGTGGCGATCAGGGCCTGTGCTGCCAGCTCGGGGAGTCCCGCCGCCTCGGCGCGGAGGCGCGCCGCGCGGAATATCACGAGCGCCCGCGCGGGGTGGCCGGCCTGGAGGACGAAGCCGCCCAGCACCAGCTCCATCGCCGCCGCCTCGCGGGCGAGCCCCGCCCCGAGGCAGAGGTCGCGCGCCTCGCGCTGCTCCCTCACGGCGAGGAGCGAGTTCCCCTCGCGCAGCGCCTGGGCGGCCGCCAGCACCTTGTGGCGCAGCGTCTGCTGGAAGCCCGGGTCGAGCAGCGCGGCAGGGACGCCGAGCGCGCGGGCCTGCTCCTCGCGCTCGGCGGGCGAGAGAGGCGGCGGCGCGCGCGGGCGCGGGGGGGGCGCCACCGCGGGGCCGGCGGCGCCCGTGAGCTGGGCGCTCGACGCGCCGGGCGGCGCGGCCGACATCGCCGCCAGCCGCTCGGCCATGTCGTCGCGCGCGGCGCGCTCGTCGATCCGGGCGTCCACGCGCTCCGCCCTCTTCCCCAGCGCGCGGGCGACGTGGGCACAGCACGCGCCGTCGACCTCCACCACGATGAAGCGGGCCCGCTCCAGAGCTGCCGCGGAGAGGAGCGCCCGGACACCGCGGGCAAAGCGCGAGGGGCGGCGGACCCACACCGGCGCGAGGACCAGCACCAGGCCGTCGAACGGCGCGAGGAGCCGCCGGAGCGCCTCGGCGATCTCGAGCGCGAAGCTCACGAGCGGGCGCGGTCCCGTGGGCGGCGTCCACCCCTCCGGCAGCGCGATCCCCTCCCCGCCGCCGGCCAGCGCCTCCCGCAGCGCCTCGTAGTCCGCCCGCAGCTCCTCGGCGCGCCCCTCCCATCCGTCGTCGTCCTCCTCGGTGGGCGTCTCCAGCACGAAGAAGGGGGCGCGGTTGTCTCCGTGGTGCTCGCCGGCGGCCACCTGCTCGAGGGCCGCCAGGCGGAGCGCGGGGCTCGTCACCACGTGCAGGAGCCGGACCTCGCGGGCGACGGCGAACCACTGCACCGCCTCGGCGAGCCGCGTGAGGGGCTGGGCGATGGACTCCATGTGCGGGTCAGTCCACCTTCACGAGCGAGCCGGAGCGCTGCCCGCGGAGCTCGCCGTCATCGGCGGCGAGGGCCGAGGTGATCACGTCGTGGGTCGTCTCGGACATGCAGTACTTCCGGGATGATACGAGGTCACTGAAAGAGCAATAGCCCCCGGGTGGGTTGTGGCCGAGTGACGCGGCTCCCGGTCGTCGAGCGCGAGTGCAGGGACGGCTGTCTCGACGCGCCACGGTGGCCGCCAGGCTCGCCGACTTCTTCGTCACGAGGACACCATCAGCAGAATGCGTCGCGCGCAACGACGCCTTCGGAATCCGTGACGATGTCCCCGCGCGCTCACGGTACATCCGGGCGGCGCAGGACGACGCCATGGTCGCCCACCGCCCATACGCCGCTCGCCTGGCTCCCCCACACGTCGATGATGTGGCTCGTCGTGCCGCTCGCGACGCTGGACCAGGTGCTGCCGTCCCAGTGCAGGATCGTCCCGAAGTTACCCGCCGCCCAGAGGCCGCTGCCATCCGCCCCGCTCCCCCACACGGCGGACAGATCGTTCTGCGTGCCACTCGCGACGCTCGACCAGGCGCTGCCGTCCCAGCGCAGGATCGTCCCGGCGTTGCCCACGGCCCACACGGTGCTCGCGCCGCTCCCCCACACGGCGGACAGGTCGTTCGTCGTGCCGCTCGCGACGCTCGACCAGGCGCTGCCATTCCAGTGCAGGACGGTCCCGGACATCCCCACCGCCCATACGTCGCTCGACTGGCTCCCCCACACACTCGCCAGGATGCTCGTCGTGCCGCTCGCGACGCTCGACCAGGCGCTGCCATTCCAGTGCTGGACGGTCCCGGACGTCCCCACCGCCCATACGTCGTCCGCACCGCTCCCCCAGACGGAGAGGACCTGGTTCGTCGTGCCGCTCGGGGCGCTCGACCAGGCGCTGCCGTCCCAGCGCAGGATCGTCCCGGACGAGCTCACCGCCCACACGTCGCTGGCCCCGCTTCCCCAGACTTCCCACAGGCGGGCCGTGCCGCTCAGCGGATTCGTCACGCTCGACCAGGCGGTGCCGTCCCAGTGGAGGATGGTCCCAGCGTCGCCCACCGCCCAGACGTCGTTCGCACCGCTCCCCCAGGCGCTCCGGAGAGGGCGGGTCGTACCGCTCGCGACGCCGAACCATACAGCACTACAAGTGAACGCAGAGGCGGTGACGTCTCCTCCGTTCACCCGCAGATCGAAGCGCTCCGGACTGAAGGCATACCCAGCGAGCGAGGGCGTGACGGTGTAGTCGCCGTCGACGAGACCGCTGAATGCATAGGCGCCGGAGGAGCTCGACGTCGTGCTGGCCGCGCTCGCACCGGTCAGGTCGAGCACGACGCCCGCCAGCCCGGCGCCCGACTCGCTGTTCACGCTGCCCGCGATGCCGTAGACCGCGAGCGCGGGCGAGTCAGGAGGTCGATCGCTGCAACCTGCAGCGATGAGCGCGAGCGACGCCACGAGCCGCACAAGTCGTCTCATCGGGCACCCCCGTCCGGCGCGGGCCTTCGTCTAGAAGCGGAAGGGGCCGATCTCCCCGGTCTGCCTGTAGGCCAGGTATCCGAGAATGGCCGTCGTCGCGGCGCAGACCCCCGCGCCGATGCCGATGCCGATCGCCCTTCGGTTCGCCGCATCTCCCGCCGAGAGGTGTCTGCCGTAGGCGGCCTCGTCCTCCGGCAGTACGCGGCTGTCCGGCTGGAGCAGGTTCCGGGCCGAGTCGTAGCTGTTGCCGGAAGAGATGGCCTGCCAGACGGCCACGCCACCGAGGCCGACCATCGCCACGCCCGTGCCGAACGCGGTCCAGCCGAGCGCCTTCGACTTCTCGTCGCCTGGCGCGGCTGCGAAGATCGGGGGGTATGGCTCGACCGGTGAGCTGATCTTCCCCGTGACGAGGAAGTCGGCGAGGCTGGCGGCACCGTCCCTGGGCAGCGAGCGGCCCGAGAGCCGCACCCGCCCCTCTCGCATCAGCATGCCGCGGCGGACGTCGTGCAGCGATCCCAGCAGGTACGAGGCGCCCGCGTCGTCGAGCAGGCTCATGGCGAGGATGGCGTCGAGGCGCAGGAAACCGCCGGCGGCGATGAGCCGGCGCGGGCGCTCCGCGTCGGGCAGGGCCAGACCAGGCCCCTTGTCGGGGCGCAGCGTCTCGGGAACGGTGAAGTCGAGTGTCACGGACTGATCCTCGTTCGTGAGATCGACCTGGACCGCGGGAGCGCGAATGGCTTGCCGGGCGCCGGCCACGCGGTAGCGGCCGCGCGCGAGGGTGACGGTGAGCGGCGTCGTCCCGACCTCGCGGCCGTCCACGAACACGCGAGCGCTCGCGCCCGATCTGACGGAGAGCTTCGCGACGGGAGAGGAACGCAGCTTGGACCGAGCGCGCTCGATGAGCCGGACGAGCCTGGGCGGGTATTGCGCCGCATCGACCTGGACGCCGGGATCCGCTCGCACCAGCCTGTCCGCCACCTGGTTCGCGACGTCGCCCCGGTCGAGGTCCAGCTCCGTACTGGAGAGCCGCAACATCGCTCGCGTCCACTGGAAGAAGGTCTGGCGGCCCTCGGGGATCTTCTCGAGGTCCTCGATGATCGTGCGGAGCGTCCGGACGGAGCCCTTGTAGTCGCCGTTGAGATAGGCCGCGAGCGCCCCCTCGTATGCTCTGTCGAGCTCGCTGAGCGATGCGCCGGAGGGGCCCGACATCCTGTCGCGCAGCGCCGCGGCGTCGAGCACGCCCTGGCTCCGCTTCGAGAGCACGAGCCTGAGCTGCCCCGTCATCTCGACGAGCTCTGGAGTCGGCCCAGGCGGCGGCGCGACGGCGACGACCCCCGTCGTCGGAGAGTCGGCGGACCGCACGTTGACTGCGGGAGCAAGAAGGACCACCAGGACGACGAGGACAGACCATGTGCTCATGAGCCCTGATGCTAGCAAGGTCCACGCTGAGCGAGAACAGGAATCACTACCGATGCGAGCCACCTGCTTCGAAGAGAGCGCGTCGACGCCGCCGTCCCCGCACTGGCGCTCGACGGCCGGGAGCGCCCCGGATGGGGTCTCGCGTGTGGAGGGCCTCACGCCCGGAGCAGAACGACGGCCGAGTCCCACGGAGCCGAGCGCGTCTCGTGGAATCGATGTGGAGAGCGCCTGCCGGTGCGCCGTGGTCGCGACAGGCCGAGGCGAAAGGCCGCTCCTGCTATACTGGCCGCGATCGATGCCCCATTGCGAACAGTGCCATCGCGAGGTGGCCGCGAATGCACAGTACTGCTCGGTATGCGGAGCGGCGATCGGGTCGGGGCAGGCGCCAGATCCGGACTCGATCATCGGGCGAACGCTCAAGGACACGTACTTCATCGAGCGCCACCTGGGTACCGGCGGGATGGGCCACGTCTACAGGGCCCTGCACGTCAGGCTCGGCAAGCCGGTCGCGCTGAAGATCCTGCAGAAGGCCCTCGTTGCTGACGCGGCGAACGTGCAGCGCTTTCACCGTGAGGCCCGCGCTGCCTCCGGGCTTCGGCATCCGAACGTCATCGAGGTCAGCGACTTCGGCCTCATCGAGGACGGGGCGCCGTTCATCGCGATGGAGTTCGTGGCGGGCAGGAACCTGGCGCGCATCATCGCGGAGAACTTCCCGATCCCGGAGCAGCGCGTGGTGCGCATCGGGGCGCAGATCCTCGCGGCGCTCGACGAGGCGCACGCCGCCCGCATCCTGCACCGCGACCTGAAGCCCTCGAACGTCATGGTGGGGTCGCGGCGGGACGAGGCCGACTGGGTGAAGGTCCTCGACTTCGGGATCGCGAAGATCCTGCCGGCTGGAGGCGTGGGAGAGGGGCCGCTGAGCCTCACCTCCACTGGACTGATCTGCGGCACGCCGGGGTACATGAGCCCCGAGCAGTGGAACGGCGAGGAGCTCGACGCCCGAAGCGATCTCTATTCGGTCGCGGTGCTGCTCTACGAGATGCTGACGGCGAAGCTGCCGTTCGAGGCGCAGACTCCGATGCAGCTGATGAAGGAGATCTCCACGAAGCCGCCGATCCCCTTGGGCCAGCGGCGAGGAGATCACGCGGTCTCGGCCGACCTCGACGCGCTCGTCATGCGAACCCTGTCGTCGAGCCGCGCCGATCGGCCTGCCAGCGCCGATGAGATGCGGGAACTCCTGCTCGCGTGCGACCTGCTCCCCACGGAGCTCCCGGACACAAGAAGGCGGCCGGACAGGACGGTCGCGCTGCAGCCCGCTCCCGCGCCAGCGCCCGGCCAGAAACCCGATACCCCAAGGGCCGAGAGGCAGCTCGATCGCTTGTTCCGCCTCGCAAAGGCAAGGACCAAGGGGCATCTCGATCGCGTGCGCCGCCTCGCAAAGGCACATCCGATGGCGGGGTTGATGGCGCTGGTGTCAGCCGTCGGCCTCCTCGCGATCGCCGTTGGGAGATCGTCGGGCTACCAGCCTGTCCCGGAGGTCACAATCCCGAACCCGGCGCCGACTCCGACTCCGGCTCCAGCTCCGGCTCCGGCTCCGGCTCCGACTCCGGCTCCGACTCCGACTCCGACTCCGACTCCGACTCCGACTCCGACTCCGGCTCCGGCTCCGGCTCCGACTCCGGCTCCGACTCCGGCTCCGACTCCGACTCCGGCTCCGGCTCCGGCTCCAGCTCCAGCTCCAGCTCCAGCTCCGACCCCGACCCCGACCCCGACCCGGCCCGCAAGGCCGTGCGCGGTGCAGCCGATTCGCTTCGAGAACGGCCTGGGAAAGATCTCCACGCCGGCTCCCCGCACAGGGGAAGGCGTGCTCGTCGTCAAGGCTGTCCCGTGGGGCGAGGTGTTCGTATGCGGCCGCGCATACGGCGAGACCCCGGTCGAGCTTCGCGTGCGCGCCGGCACGTACAGGGTTCAGGTGAAGCGCGCGTCTACCAGCGAGGAGCGGAGGGTCACGGTGAAGGCCGGAGACCGCCGGTCCGTCAACTTCGCGAAAGGGGACGCGCGCTGAGAGCCCGCGGCCGCACGGCCGTGAGGGAAGCTACTTCTTCACGTTTCGAGAAGACAGGTACTCGATGTCCTGCTCCGCCCCGGCCTCGCCGAAGCTGGCGAGGACCTTCAGGTGCGCCTCGGCCACCGAGCGCACCGAGGCCTCGAACTGGATGCGCTGCCGCTTGAGCTCGGCGATCTCGTCCACGATCTTGAGGTACCTCTGGTGCGCGCTCTGGACGATCTTCTCCGCCTGGAGCTCAGCCTCCGCGAGCGTGATCTCCGCCTCCTTGCGCGCCGCCTCGCGGATCTCCTCGCACGCCCTCTGGGCGGTGATCATCGTCTCCTGCAGCGCCCGCTCGCGGCTGCGTAACTCGGTGATCTCCTCGTCCTTGCGGTGGGCGTCCTGCCGGAGCGTTTGCAGCTCCCTCGCCAGCGCCTCGAACTCGTTGGCGACCAGCGCCAGGAACGCCTCCACCTCCTGGCGATCGAGCCCGCGAAAGCCTTGGCGGAAGGACTTCTGCGTGATGTCGAGCGGCGTGATCTGCATCGCGATCTCCGGGCGGGACGGTACCGCGGTTCGGGTCGTGGGTCCAACCCCTCGCCTCGGCATGGGCTCTCACCTGGCGCGCGGGCCGGACCCCTGTTAGGTCTCCCTGGTGCTCCCTGTGAACCCGTCGCGCGCGGAGGTTGAGATGCCCGGCAGTCCCAGGTCCTGGTGGAGAGGTCGCTGGCGTGTCGCGGCCGGGATCGCGGCCGGCGCGCTCGTCGGGGTCGGCTATGCGCTCGTCTCGCGGGCGGCCGGTTCCACGTGAGGGCTCTCCTGTAACCCGGCGGTCGCCGGGCTCGCGGGCGCGTTCATCGGCGCGGTCTCGTTCGGTGGAGAACGGTCGCGCGAGACGTCCGGGCAGCAGCCCAGGGACTGATCGGCCAGGCTCCACCGGCGGCAGCGCGGCCCGGACCTTATGCTATGGTCCGCGCTTCGAATGGCGTTCACGGGGCTCATAGGCCAGGACCGCGCGCTGGCGGCGCTCGACTCCGCGCTGTCGCGCGGCGCCCTTCACCATGCGTACCTGTTCGCGGGTCCGGCGGGGGTGGGGAAGGCGACCGCCGCCCGGCTCCTCGCCCAGGCGGGCAACTGCCTGGCGGAGCGCGACCGCCCGTGCGGGGAGTGCCTCGCGTGCCGCAAGGTGGCGCGGGGCACGCACCCGGACGTGATCGCGCTCGCGGAAGAGCGGGTGATGGCGAAGGCGGGCCGCTGGGAGCCCAGGGGCGGGCGTGCGCCGTCGAAGGACATCGTGGTCGACCAGGTGCGCGATCTCGTCGATCATCGCCTGGCGATGAAGCGGGTCGAGGGGCGGCACCGCTTCGTCCTCGTAGATCCGGCCGATGCCATGAACCCGCAGGCGCAGAACGCGCTCTTGAAAACGCTCGAGGAGCCGCCGGACGGGACCACGCTGGTCCTCGTGGCGTCGCGGCCCGACGCGCTCCTCCCCACCATCCGGTCGCGGTGCGCGCGGTTGGCCTTCTCTCCCATCCCGGACGCGCTCGTGGCGGAGAGGCTCGTGGCGCTGGGACGGACGCAAGACGACGCCCGCCTCGTCGCGGCGCTGGCTTGCGGTTCACTCGGGCGCGCGCTCGCGCTCGACGCGGCCGCGCTCGCGTCGCGCGAGCGGTCGGTCGCGGCCGCCGCGGCGCTCGACCCGGACGACGCCTCCGGCTGGATCGCCTACGCGCGCGAGGCGGGCAAGGACCGCGAGGCCGCCCGCGAGACCTGCGAGCTGCTCCGGATCTGGCTGCGTGACATCCTTGCGGTGCAGGCGGCGGGTCCGGACACGCCGCTCGCGCTCGGTGATCTCTCGGACGCGACTCGGGGCGCGGCCCTGGCGCTCGAGCCGCCAGAGGTCCTCCGCCGCGTCGAGCTCGCCCGGGACGCGATCGCGGCGCTGCGGCAGAACGCAGCGCCGACGCTGGCGCTGGAGCGGATGCTCATCGGGTGGTTCCATGGCGACCGTCAGTAAGGGCCGCCCGGCGAGGGGCGAGGGCCGGGCGACGGTAGAGTCGTGCCTCGCCGAGGCCCGCGCGGGCAAGCCGCCCTCGGTGGTCCTCTTCGAGGGCGACGGGTTCCTCGCCGCCCGGGCCGCGAAGGAGCTCTCGGCCGAGCTCGTCCCGGCGGCGGAGCGCGATCTCAACGTGGTCGAGCTCGACGCGGCGGCGTCTCCCTCGGAGGTCGCCGCCGAGCTCGCCACCCGTCCGCTCTTCGGTGGGCCGTCGTCGCGCAAGGTGGTGCTGCTCTCGGATCCCGCGTTCCTCACCGCCAAGGAGGACGGCGCCGGGCCCTTCGCGCGCGCCTTCGACCAGTGGCGGCAGGGGCGCCAGCGCGACGCCGCGCGGCGGCTCCTCGCGCTCGCCGCCAAGGCGGGCTGGCGGGCGGAGGACCTCTCCTCGGACGGCGGCCCGGACGCGAGCGACTGGAAGCGGGAGCTCTCGGTCGCCCTGACGGCGGAGGGCGCAGCCTTCGTCGCCGCGGCCGCCGGGTACGCGATCGAGCGCGGGCTCAAGGCGGCGAAGGAAGACGCCTCGGCGCTCGACGCCCTCCTGGTGCGAGGGCTCCCGCCCGGGCACGTGCTCCTGGTCGCGGCGGGCAAGGTCGACGGCCGCCTCCCGCTGGTGAAGCGGCTCGCCGCCGCGGGCAGGCGCGTGGCGGTGGGCATCGAGAAGGAGGGGAAGTGGGGCGAGGAGCGGCCGGTCTTGCGGCCGATCGTCGAGTCGCTCCTCGCAGGCACCGGGAAGACGATGGCCCCCGCCGCCGAGGCGCGCCTGGGAGAGCTCGTGGGCGACGACGCCCGGACGCTCGCCAGCGAGGTGGCGAAGATCGTCGCCTTCGTCGGCGACCGGAAGCGGATCGCGGCCGAGGACGTGGAGGAGGTCGTGACGCGGGTGGCCGCGGACCCCTTCTTCGCCCTCGGGAACGCGGTGGAGGCGCGCGATCTCCCGCGGGCCATGGCCGTGCTCGGCCGGAGCCTCGACGACGGCGCGAGCCCGTTCGCCGCGCTCGGTTCGCTGGCCTCCACGGTGCGCCGGCTCGTCGTCGAGCGCGAGCGGGCGCGGAAGGCAGCCGGCGAGTCGCCGATCCCGAGCTACCAGGCGTGGCAGAGCCTCGTCCTCCCCCGGATCCCGGAGGGAGAGCTGGGGGAGAAGAAGCCGTACGGGTTCTGGATGAAGTACCAGGCCTCGCTCCGGTACTCACGGGGCGCGATCCTGCGCGCCCTGGTGGACCTGGCAGAGGCGGATCTGGCCATGAAGTCGGGTGCGCAGGAGAGGCCGTCCCTGGAGCGGGTGCTATGGCGCCTCATGGCGAGTACCGCGCGGCAGGACTCGGGAACCGATGGCGACGCGCGGTAAGCGGACGGGGTCCGGGTCGGGGGTATCGGGGGCGGAGCCCCCGATGTTAATGACGGCGAAGCCGGCGGCCTGTCTTGCGCCGAAGGCGCTGCCGCCGGGTGCGCAGGAGAGGCCGTCCCTGGAGCGGGTGCTATGGCGCCTCATGGCGGGCGACGGGGAGCGGAATCGAAACGAAAGGTGATCGCCGTGAGTGAACGCATCCTGGTGACGAGCGCTCTCCCCTATGCCAACGGGAGCATTCACCTCGGCCATCTGGTCGAGTACATCCAGACCGACGTCTACGTGCGCTTCCGGCGCGCCTGCGGGGACGACATCACCTACGTCTGCGCCGCCGACTCGCACGGTACGCCCATCGAGGTGAACGCGGCCAAGGTCGGGGTGGCGCCCCGCGCCTTCACCGAGAAGTACCGGGCCGAGCAGCACGCCGACTTCCGCTCCTTCTTCGTCGAGTTCTCCACCTTCTACACGACCGACTCCCCCGAGAACGAGAGGTGGGCGCAGCGGGTCTACCAGGCGCTCAAGGCGAAGGGGCTCATCTACAAGCGGTCCGTGGAGCAGCTCTACTGCGAGAAGGACCGGCGGTTCCTCCCCGATCGCTTCGTGAAGGGCACCTGCCCCAAGTGTGGCACGCCCGACCAGTACGGCGACGTCTGCGAGAAGTGCGGCACCACCTATGATCCGCGCGAGCTCCGCGACCCGTTCTGCGTGCTCTGCCGGACCTCGCCCGTGGTGCGCACCTCCGACCACGCCTACGTCAACCTGCGCAAGGTGGAGCCCGAGATCCGGCGCTGGGTCGAGGCCGAAGGGCACCTCGAGCCGGGGGTGCGCGAGCAGGTGAAGGGATGGCTCGCCGACCTTCAGGACTGGGCGATCACGCGCGACGCGCCCTACTTCGGGTTCCCGGTGAACGACCCCGAGTTCCCCGGGAAGTTCCTCTACGTGTGGATGGACGCGCCCATCGGGTACCTCTCCTCGGCGGAGCACTACTTCGGCGAGGAGGCCCCCGCGGAGAGCAGACTCGCACCTCACGAATTCGAATCGCGCTACCTCGCGCCCGGCGCGCCGGCGCGGCTCGAGCACTTCATCGGGAAGGACATCCTGCGCTTCCACGCCGTGTTCTGGCCCGCCATGCTCCAGGCCGCCGGCTTGAAGACGCCCGATCGGCTCTCGGTGCACGGTCATCTCACCGTGAACGGCGAGAAGATGTCGAAGTCGCGCGGGACGTTCGTCACCGCCAGGACCTACCTCGACTCCGGGCTCGACCCGGAGCTGCTCCGGTACTTCTACGCGGCGAACCTCGGGCCCGGGGTCGGGGACCTCGACCTCTCGCTGGAGGAGTTCAAGAACCGCGTCAACGCCGACCTCGCGAACAACGTCGCGAACCTCGCCTCGCGCGCGTACGCGCTCGTCCAGCGGCAGAAGGGCCCGATCGAGGCCGCGCCGGAGGAGCCGCTCGTCGAGGCGACCCGGTCCGCGGTCCACCTGGCGCGCGGCGCCTACGCCGCGCTCGAGTACCGGGAGGCGGTGCGGCTCGCGAACGAGGTGGCGAGCCTGTGCAACCGCAGGATGCAGGAGGCGAAGCCGTGGGAGGACCCGGGCTCGCCCGCGTCGCGCGCGCTCCTCTTCACGGTGGCGAAGGCGCTGCGCGGGGTGGCGGTCGTGCTCGCGCCGGTGCTCCCGCGGTTCTGCCAGGGCCTGGCGGCCGCCTTCGGGCAGCCCGACCCGCGCGCCTGGCCGAAGGACCTCGACGTCTTCGGCGGGCCGCCGGTCGCGGCGATCGAGAAGCCGCCGCAGATCGCGCGGCTCGACGCGAAGGCCGTCGCGAAGCTCATCGCGGTCCCCGCGGAGGGCGAGCCCAAGGCGCGCACGGCGGAGCCGCCGAGCCCGGCGCCGCCGGCCGCGAAGGTCGCGAAGGCCGCCGCTGCGCCCGCGGCGCTCGCGCCAGGCGTCATCGCGTACGACGACTTCGCGAAGGTGGAGCTGCGGGTGGGGGAGGTGAAGGCCGCGGAGGCGGTCCCCAAGGCGGACAAGCTGCTGAAGCTCTCCGTCGACGTGGGCGAGCCGGAGCCGCGGACGATCGTCGCCGGCATCGCCCAGGCCTACCCCGACCCGAGCCAGCTCGTCGGCCGGAGGGTCGTCGTGGTGGCGAACCTGGCGCCGCGGCCGCTGCGCGGCATCACCTCGCAGGGGATGCTCCTCGCGGCGGGAGAGGCGCCCGGGCTTCAAGTGGTCACGGTCGGCGACGACATCGCCCCGGGCACGCGGGTGAAGTAGGTCTCGCCCGTGCCGCTCCTCGTCGACAGCCACGCCCACCTCGACTTCGAGGACTTCCGGGGAGACCTCCCGGACGTCGTCGCGCGCGCCCGTGCCGCGGGCGTCTCACGCATCGTCGCCATCGGGCTCTGGCGGGCCGCCGGCGAGTTCGGCAACGCGCTGGAGCTCGCGACCGCCGACCCCGGGCTCTTCGCCGCCACGGTCGGCGTCCATCCGCACGACTGCGCGCGCGTGCCGGAGGAGGACTGGCGCGAGATGGAGCGGCTGGCCACGGATCCACGCGTGGTCGCGGTGGGCGAGACGGGCCTCGACTTCCACTACGACCTCTCGCCGCGCCCGGCGCAGGAGGCCTCGTTCCGGCGGTCGATCCGGGCCGCCAGCTCCGCGCGCAAGCCGGTCGTGGTCCACGTGCGCGAGGCCGACGAGGCGTGCGCGCGCGTCCTCCGGGAGGAGGGCGTGCCGGAGGCGGGGGGCGTCATCCACTGCTTCACCGGCTCGCCGCGCGAGGCCCGGGCCTACCTCGACCTCGGGCTCCACCTCTCCGTGGCAGGCGTCGTCACGTTCCGGAACGCGGAACCCCTGCGTGAAGCCGTCCGGATGACGCCCCGCGATCGCCTCCTCGTCGAGACCGACTGCCCCTACCTCGCGCCGGTGCCCTTTCGCGGCAAGCGCAACGAGCCGGCCCACGTCGCGAGGACGGCGGAGAAGGTCGCCGAGGTATGGGGCGTGTCGCTGGACGAGGTAGGGGAGATCACGACTGCGAATGCGACGAGGTTGTTCCGGCTTGGGTGATCACCCGTCCCAGCTCCCCCACTCCGCGGCGTCGTCGGGCGGGAGCGGCCCCTTGGTGCGCTCGTGCCACTCCACGACGTCCCAGCCCCGGCGCGCGGCGGTGGCGCGGAACTGTGCCTTCGGGTTCACGACCACCGGGTTGCCGATGGCCTCGAAGAGGGGCGTGTCCGCGGTCGAGTCGGAGTAGAGGAAGCTGCGGCCGAGGTCGATGTCGAACTGCTCGGCGATCCGCTCGACGACGGCCCGCTTGCCGTCGCGGAACACGACCGGCGGCAGGATCTCGTCGGTCACGCGCCCGTCGACGATGCGCGTCCGCGTCCCGACGGCCATGTGCACGCGGAGGTGCCGGCCCACCTCGTCGATGATGTACTGGGGCGATCCCGACGCGATGACGACCAGGTGTCCGGAGAGCAGGTGCTTGCGGACCTGGCGCACGGCGCCGGTGGTGATGCGCTTGCGGAGGTGCCTGTGGAAGCAGGCGTGCGCGTGCGCCTTGAGCTCGTCCGCGCGCAGGCCCTGCTGGCAGCGCGACCCGAGCTCCACCATGTCCTTCTCGGTGAGCCGGCGGCGGGCGTACTCGTAGATGATGCGCGGGATGCGCGAACGCATCTCCGGCCGCATGATCTTCTCGCTGTAGAGGTACCAGGTGAAGATCGTGCCGGCGTTGCCGTCGAGGAGCGAATCGTCGACGTCGAAGATGGCTGCCGTGCGACCGAACGAGATCACGCGGCCCGATCCTAAGCGGCGTCGACGCGTGCAGCCAGTCCCCTTCGCCGCGCGGCTAAGGCTCCTCCCGCGCGGGCACCGCCTCGCCCGGAGATGCCTCCTCGACGCCGGGGGCGGCGGTGGTCTCGGGCGGGGCGGAGGACGGAGCCTCGCTCTCCGGGGAGGCCGTCACAGGCTCGGACGTCGGCTCGGTGGGTGGAGCAGCCGCCTCGGGCTCGGCGGTCGGAGCAGCCGCGGCCGGCTCGGCCGGGGTTCCCTCGATCTTCTGGGCGAGCGCCGCGAACGGATTGTGCGTGAGGCCAGCCGCGGGCTTCTGGCGCGGTTGAGGTCCCCTGTCGCCGGGCAGCCGCGGGCCAGTGTAGCCCCTCTTTCGGTCGCTCGGCCCCCTGAACGCGCCGCGCTCGGCGCGGTCGGGCTTCTCCGGACGGGGAGGGCGCTCGTGCTGCTCTGCGCGCGCCTCCGTCGGCGCGGGCGCGGGCGCGCCCTCGGCGCGGGCTTCTGCGGCGCCTGCCGCCGGAGCGGCGGGGGCGCTGTCCTGCCTGGGCGCCTCGGGCTTGCGCTCCGGCCGCTTCTTCTTGGCCTGCGCCTGCGCTGCGCGCCCCGCTTGCTGTGGCGTCTCGCGCGGCACGTAGATGACGGGCGTCATGACCTCCGGCGGCGGGCCCTTCTTCTCCGCCTGGACGGTGGGGAGGGGCCCTCGCCAGATGTGCTGTCCGTAGACGTTGTTCGAGTCGGTCCAGCGGCGCGTCCCACTGTCGCGGCCCATGAGGTTGAGCCACGAGTTCACGCGGCTGTCGAGCTCGTCGATCTCGTGCGTGAGCAGCGCCTCGAGCGTCATCGGAAGCTTGGGCGAGCCGTACTCGAGCTTCCCGTGGTGCGCGAGGACGAGGTGCACGACGTGGTGCTCGAGGTCCTTCGGCACGCCCACGCGGCGCGCCTTGTCGTGGATCCACTGCGCGGTCATGACGTGGTGTCCGATGAGCCGGCCCTCGTCGCTGTACTCGAACTGGCGCTCGAAGGAGATCTCCCGGATCTTGCCCAGGTCGTGGAAGAAGGCGCCGGCCACCAGGAGGTCCCGGTCGACCTGGGGGAAGTGATCCGCGATGCGGTGGGCGAGCTTCAGGCAGGAGACGGTGTGCTCGAGCAGCCCGCCGGGATAGGCGTGGTGGACGGTCTTGGCGGCTGGAGCCCGGCGGAGCCGGCCCGTCACGTCGTCGTCTTCGAGGAAGGCCTGCACGAGCGCCTTGAGGTGCGGATCGCTCAGCGCCTCGACGAGGGCCACGAGATCTCTCCAGAGTCCCTCCTCCACCTCGCCGCCCGCTGGCTTCTCGGGTTTCTTGGGCTCGGGCGGCGCCACCCACACGAACTCCGAGGGCTCGACGGTGGCGGCGTCCACCTTGGTCGCCGACTCCACGCGGAGCTGAGGCTTCCCCTGGAACGTGCCGACCTGGCCGTCGACCTCGACGTAATCTTTCTCCATGAACGCCTGCGCGAACTCATCGACGTGCTCGAACGCCCGCGCCTCGAGCTCACCCGTCTTGTCGTGCAGCGTCACGGAGAGATAATTCCGGCCGCTCTTCGCCGTCGGGACCGCCTTGCGGGCCACGAGGAAGACGCTCTTCAGCTTCTCGCCCTCCTTGACGTCCTTGACCCAGATCTTGTCCATGGTGCGCGGAAGCTAGCCTAGGACGCGTGGCGAGACAACTCGTTCCTCTTATCTTTGGACCGTGCGCATCGATCGGTCGCGTGACGCCCTCCTGGTCGTGGACCTGCAGCATGACTTCCTGCCCGGAGGGACTCTGGCCGTGCGCGACGGGGATGCGGTCATCGCGCCCATCGCCGAACTGGCGCCCGCGTTCGAGACGGTGGTGGCGACGCAGGACTTCCACCCACCCCACCACGTCTCTTTCGCCTCGAGCCACCCCGGCAAGAAGCCGTTCGAGAGCGTCGTCTTGCCGAACGGCGCGAAGCAGGAGCTGTGGCCGGACCACTGCGTCCAGGGGACGCATGGCGCCCACATCCATCCGGGCCTCCCGGACCGCGCCGTGACCCTGATCTTGCGCAAGGGTACGCGCCGCGACGTCGATTCGTACAGCGCCTTCCGCGAGACCGCGAGCGCGGCGGGCATCCGCGCCACCACGGGCCTCGCGGCATGGCTCGAGGCGCGCGGGATCCGCCGCGTGTTCGCCTGTGGCCTCGCGCGCGACTTCTGCGTGCGCTGGAGCGCGGTCGACGCGGCGGAGGCGGGGTTCGAGACCTTCGTCCTCGACGACCTCACCCGCGCCGTGTTCCCAGAGAACAGGGCCGAAATCGACGCCGAGCTCTCGGCCCGGGGGGTCTTCAGGATCCGAGGGGAGGGGTTACGTGCCACAAGAGGGTTCCCGTGACGGATGTCGCCATCGCCCGCCCCGTGCTCGCGTACCGGCTCGGGGATGCGCTGTACCTGAACCTGACGAGCGCGTGCAGCCTCGCCTGCGTCTTCTGCCCGAAGATCCGGGACGGCGACTGGGTCGTCGGCGGATACGATCTGAAGCTGGTCCGCCCCCCGTCGGTCGAGGAGGTGTGGCGCGCTGCGTTGGAGGCCCGGCTCGAGGGCCAGTCGGAGGTGGTCTTCACCGGGCTCGGCGAACCGACGCGGCGGCTGGAGGTGCTGCTCGCGGTGACCCGGCGTCTGAAGGCGGCCGGGGTCCGCCGCGTTCGCCTGGACACGGATGGGCTCGCCAGCCTCCGAGAGGGCCGCGATATCGTCCCCGAGCTGGTCGCGGCGGGGGTCGATGCGGTCAGCGTCTCGCTCAACGCGCCCGACGCCCCTACGTACGCCCGGATCTGCCCCAGCCGCTTCGGGGAGGCAGCGTATCAGGCGTGCCGGGAGTTCATCCGGGGCGCGGTCCATGCCGGGCTCGAGGTGGCCGCGAGCTGCGTCGCGCTGCCGGGGCTCTCCGAGGGGGAATGCCGCGTCGCCGCCGAGGCGCTCGGGGCGCGCTTCCGCTGGCGGCCGTACGATCGGCTGGGTCGCGTCTAGCTAAGCTAAGCCTTGCGCGGGGCCCGCCGCCGAGTATTCGGAATGGGTATGCCCGCTCAGAGCGGCCCCCGCGCCACGAAGGAGAGGATCCTCGTCGTCGACGACGAGCAGAACGCTCGCCTCGCCCTCCGCACCATCCTCTCGGAGGAGGGGTACGAGATCGCGGAGGCGGCCGATGGCCAGGAGGCGCTGACGCTCCTCGCCGGGTTCGCCCCCGCCGCCGTCCTCGCGGACGTGCGGATGCCGCGCCTCGACGGTTTCGCGCTCCTCAAGCGGGCTCGCGAGGCGGGCTCCGACGCCGTCTTCGTCATGATGACCGCCTTCGCCAGCGTGGAGGCCGCGGTGGACGCGATGCGGGGGGGCGCCGAGAACTACCTGGTGAAGCCGCTCGACGTGAACGCCGTCCTGGTGGTGCTTGAGAAGGCGCTCGAGAAGCGCCGGCTCCAGCGAGACACCGCCAGCCTGCGCGAGCGCGTGCGCGAGCGGTACCGGTTCCACAACATCGTCGGCGACGCGTCCGAGCTGCAGGCGGTGTACGAGGTGGTGAAGAGCGCCGCGCCCACGCGCGCGACCGTCCTCATCCTGGGCGAGTCGGGCACCGGTAAGGAGCTCATCGCCCAGGCGCTCCACGAGGAGTCGACTCGCCGCGACAAGCCCTTCATCAAGGTGAACTGCGCCGCGCTCTCCGAGACCCTGCTCGAGTCGGAGCTGTTCGGCCACGAGAAGGGATCCTTCACCGGCGCCATCGGCCGCAAGGAGGGGCGGTTCGAGCTGGCGGACGGCGGCACGCTCTTCCTGGACGAGATCGGGGACATCTCGCCCACCATCCAGATCAAGCTCCTCCGCGTGATCCAGCAGAAGGAGTTCGAGCGGGTCGGCGGCACGCAGACGCTCAAGGTGGACGTCCGCATCGTCGCCGCCACCAACCGCGACCTCGCCGCCGAGGTGACCGGCGGCAAGTTCCGCGAGGATCTCTACTACCGGCTCAACGTGGTCGCCGTGACCTTGCCGCCGCTGCGCCAGCGCAAGGGAGACATCCCGGCGCTAGTGAGCCACTTCATCGAGAAGTACGGGAAGGCGTACGGCAAGGACGTGCGCGGGCTCGCCCCGGGCACCTTGAACGCGCTGCTCAGCCACGACTGGCCCGGGAACGTCCGCGAGCTGGAGAACGTGGTGGAGCGCGCGATCGTGCTGGCGAAGGCGCCCGAGCTGACGGCCGACGATCTCCCGCCGACGCTGCGCGGGCCTCGCCCGCGCGAGCGCGCGCCTGGGTCCCTCATCCCGGGCGCCACGCTCTACGAGATCGAGCGCGAGGCGATCCTCCGCACGCTGGAGATGGTCGGGGGCTCCACCTCGCGGGCGGCCGAGATCCTGGGCATCAGCGTGCGGAAGATCCAGTACCGGATGAAGGAGTACGCCTCCGGCTCGGCCCGGGAGCGCGCGGCCGCCGGGCAGGATCCGGCGAGGCCCGGGGCGGGCGAGGGTGGAGCCCAGAAGGCGGCGGAGTGAGTGCACCAGCAGGCAGACGGCCACTGCCCTTCGGGTGCGGCTCCGGCGGTGGCGCAGCGTGGCGGCTCCGGTGGCGCTTGAATCTCCGGCGAGATGTATTAAACTAGTCTTCTGACTAGTCCTGATTGGGGGAGCGGGAATGAAGACTTGGCCAGTTCAAGATGCCAAGGCGCGCTTCAGCGAGTTCCTCGAGGCATGTATCGTTGAGGGCCCCCAGATGGTGACCAGGCGCGGGGCGGAAGCCGCGGTGCTGGTGCCAGTGGAGGAATGGAGGCGACTGCAGGCAGCGGCACGGCCTTCGCTCAAGCAGTTGCTTCTGTCCGATGCGGGTAGGACCGACTGTCTGACGCCGCCCAGGCGAGCTGCCCGCCGGCGGAAGATCACCGTGTCGGAGTGAGCGGATGTATCTCCTCGACACCAATGTGGTGTCCGAGCTGCGCAAGCCCCGGCCCCACGGCGCGGTCGTGGAGTGGCTGCAATCCGCGGCGGATGCCGAGCTGCACCTGTCGGCCGTCACCCTCGGCGAGGTTCAGGCTGGTATCGAGCTGACTCGCGAGCAGGACGCAGCCAAGGCCGCCGAGATCGAGGCATGGGCCGACCTCGTCGCAGAGTCCTACAACGTCCTGCCCATGGACGGCGAGACGTTTCGCGTGTGGGCTCGCCTCATGCACCGGAAGTCCGACACGCTCTTCGAGGACGCGATGATCGCGGCGACGGCCATCGTTCACGAGTTGACCCTCGTGACTCGCAACGTCACCGACTTCGCGCAGTTCGATATCCCTCTCGTCAACCCGTTTGCCAGCCCACGCAGCTGAAGGTCACACATGGATCGCGGGCCCTACACCGCGCACTCCCCTTCCTGCGTGACCGGGAGGAATGGAGCGCTCTCTCCCAGGTCCAGGAAGTCATCGGCCTCGGCCACCTCGGCGGTGAGCGGTTCCAGCGCCGCCAGCGCCGCCTTGGCGCGCGCCGGCTCCAGCCGGCCGAAGAAGGTGGAGGCGTCCTCGCCAGGACGGTGCTCCGCCTCGTAGAGGCGCAGCAGTCGCTCGAGCGCCTGCGGGACGCGGCGCGCCGGGATCTTGGCCGCGAGCCGGGCGAAGCGGGCTCCATCGGCCGAGCTGTCGCCGCCGATCATCACGAAGTACTGTGGGACCGCCTTGCCCGACACCTTCCGGGCGCTGCCCTGGAAGCCGATCCCGGCGATGTGGTGCTGGCCGCAGCCGTTGGGGCAGCCGCTGACCTTGACCTGGAGGTCGGACGCGATGGCGGCCAGCTCCGGCCGGTCGCGCAGGTGATCGGAGAGGAGCTTCCCCAGGCCCCGCGACTGGGTCACGGCCAGCCGGCAGCTCTCGGCTCCGGGGCAGCTCGTCACGTCGGCGATCGTTCCAGCGCCGGCGTCGCCGAGCCCCAGCGCCGCGAGCCCCGCGTGGAGCAGGACGAGCTCCTCGCCGCGGACCCATCTCAGCGTAACATTCTGGTCCCGCGTGACCCGCACCGTGCCGTCACCGTGAGAGCGTGCGAGATCCGCGAGGCCGCGCAGCTGGCCAGCGGTGAGGTCCCCGAGACGGATCGTCACCGCCGCGGTGGACCAGCCCGGCTGGCCCTGCGGACGGACGTTGGTCCGTAGCCAGGCCTCGACGTCAGGGGGAGGCGGGCCGAGCACTGGAAGCGGCATCGGCACGATGCCAGGGCCGCGCGTCGAGCCCCTCGCGACCAGGGCCGCCAGCTCCTCGGGCGGTGGAGGCGGCGGGCGGCTGGCGGTGGGCGGGCCTTCGACGGGGGGATCCTCCGGGTCGAACGGGAGGCGCACGCCACCGCCGCGTGAGATCCCCTCCATCTCGCGGTGAACCTCGGTGCCGAACGCCTCGAAGCCGATCTTGCGGATGAGGTACTTCATCCGGGCGGCGTGCCGGTTCTGCCGTTCGCCGAGGCGGTGGAAGACGCGGATCACCGCCTCGGCCCCTTCGAGGAGCGAGGCCGCCGGCAGGAACTCGAAGAGGACCGAGGCCGACGTGGGCAGCGCCGCGGTCCCGCCGCCGGCGACGACCCGGAAGCCCCGCTTGCCGTCGTCGCCCCGCGCGAGGGCGAAGAAGCCCAGGTCGTGGATGGCGAGGGCGACGTGGTCCTCGGGGCAGCCCTCGAAGGCGATCTTGAACTTCCGGGGCAGCGATGAGGAGAGCGGGTGGCGCAGGAAATGGCGCGTCAACGCCTCGGCATAGGGGGAGACGTCGAAGGTCTCGCCCGGAGCGACGCCCGCGAACGGGCAGGCCGTGACGTTGCGGACCGAGTTCCCGCAGGCCTCGCGCGTCGTCAGGCCCGCCTGCGCGAGGCGCCGCAGCGCCAGCTCCGCGTCGGCGAGCTTCACGAAGTGGAGCTGGAAGTTCTGACGCGTCGTGAGGTGCCCGAAGCCGCGCGACGACGACTCGGCCACGTCGGCGAGCGCCTGGAGCTGCCGCGCGGAGAGGACGCCCTGCGGTATCTTCACGCGCAGCATGTGGACGTCGCCATCCTGGCGCTGCCCGTAGGTGCCGTGGACGAGGCGGAAGGCGCGCCAGGCCTCCGGTGAGATCTCCCCGCGCTCGAACTTCCCGAGCATCTCGAGGAAGAGGTCCAGGTCTCCCGGGTCCGCGAAGGAGGCGCGCCCCTGGGAGTCGCTGGTGACGAGGTCATTGGACATGCGCTTGCTCCGGTGAGGAGGTGGTCGGGCTCATGCGACCGCCTCCGCGTTCGCCGCCATCTTCAAGAGCTCGCGCCCCACCAGGACCGAGAGGATCCGGTGGGCGCTCCGCTCGACCGGCTCCTCGTCGCTGTGGACGACGAGCTCCGGGTCCTCCGGGGCCTCGTAGGGATCGGAGACACCCGTGAAGTGAGCCAGCTCGCCCGCGAGCGCCTTCCTGTAGAGCCCCTTGGTGTCCCGGGCGACGAGGCTCTCGAGCTTCGCCTCCACGTACACCTCTATGAACGGGACGCCGTCCCGCTCCGTCAACTCGCGAACCTCCTCCCGGATCCCGGCGTAGGGTGAGATGGCGGCGGTGATGACGGCCGCGCCGTTGCGGGCGAGCAGCCGAGCCACGAAGCCGATGCGCCGGACGTTGGTGTCGCGATCGTCCTTCGAGAAGCCGAGCCCCGTAGACAGGTAGGTCCGCACCTCGTCGCCGTCCAGGACCTCGACCGGCCGCTCCGCGCCGACGACCGCCGCGATGGCTCGCGCGAGCGTGCTCTTGCCGGCGCCCGACAGTCCCGTGAACCACAGGATGAAGCCGCCCCGGAAGTGCACCGGGAGGTGGGTGACGCGCCGGGTGCCGATGGTACCCGCGTGACCGTCCAGGATGGGCGTTCCCTGGAGCGGCTTCACGGCGGGTCCTTCGCGCACGCTCCGGGTGGCGTGCGGCCGTGCAGGCCGCACTCGATCTTGGCCCGGCCGCGCCAGCGGCCGGCGCGCGGGTCCTCTCCGGGCGTGACCGGCGTGGTGCACGGGGCGCACCCGATGCTCGGGTACCCGCGCTCGTGGAGCGGGTTCGTCGGGACGGCGTTCACCAGCAGATAGGAGCGGACGTCGTCCGACGTCCAGGCGACGAGCGGGTTCACCTTGACGAGGCCGAACCTCGAGTCCCATCCGGCGACCTGGGCCTTGGCCCGGTCAGGCGTCTGGTCCCGCCGGATGGCGGTCACCCAGGCGTCGAAGCCCTGGACGGCTGCTCGCAGCGGGAGGACCTTCCGGACCTCGCAGCAGCGATCGGGATCGCGCTCCCACAGCCGGCGATGGACGGTCCAAGCCTCCTCGGGCGTGAACGAGGGGCGCACCGCCCGGATGGTGATCCCGTAGCGTTCCTCGAGCCGGCGCCATAGTTGATAGGTCTCCGGGAAGAGGAGGCCGGTGTCGATCGTGAAGACATCTATGGGGAGGCGCGAACGCGCGATGAGGTCGACGAGCAGGCAGCCTTCCGGTCCGAAGCCGGTGGCGAACGTGATCCTCGGCGCGAAGCGCTCCGCCGCGAGGGCGAGGATCTCCTGCGCGGGGCGCTCCTCGAGCGCGCCCGCCCATGTGACCAGGTCTTGCATCGTGTTCTTCCTGGGCGACGCCGAGTGCGCGCCGGAAGTCCCTTATCTTAGATAGCGGACAGATGTCCTGTCAAGCGGACGAGGCGGGCCCCTTGTGTAGCCTGGGGCTACCGCGCTCGCGGCAGCCGCAGCGTGAAGCGCGCCCCGCCCAGGGGTGACTCCTCGACCGACGTGGTCCCGCGGTGCTGGGACACGATGGCGTGCACGATGGAGAGCCCCAGCCCGGAGCCCTGGGCCTTGGTCGTGAAGAAGGGCTCGAAGATGCGCTCGCGCGCCTCGGGCGGCACGCCCGGCCCGCTGTCGTCCACCGCGATGGTGACCTCCGGTGCGCTCGGCTCCTCGAGCCTGCAGGAGACGCGCACGCTTCCGCCCGGCTCGACGGCATCGAGCGCGTTGAGCGCCAGGTTCATGACCACCTGCCGCAGCCGTTCCTCGTCGCCGGCGACCTCCGGCACCGGCGCGATGTCCCGCGTCAGGGCGACCTGCCGGCGCTCGGCCTCGCCCCCGAGCAGGTCGAGCACCTTCGCCAGCACCACCGGCACCCCGACCGGGCGCGGGACGAACTCGCGCGGCCGAGCGAACTGGAGGAAGTCCTCGAGGATGTGGTCGAGGCGGCGGATCTCGTCCCGGACGAGGTGGAGCGGCTCGAGGAGCGGCGGCTGCTCTGCCTTGTGAATCCTTCGGATGCGCCGCTCCAGCACCGCGAGCTGGAGCGCGGCGGCGTTGAGCGGGTTCCGGATCTCGTGCGAGAGGCCCGCCGTCATGGTCCCGACAGCCGCGAGCTTCTCCGCCATCTGGGCGCGGCGCGACAGCTCGCGCTTCTCGGCGTGCAGGCGGACCTGCCGCATCGCCTGTTCCACCGTCACCAGGAGCTCCTGGGTGGCGCACGGCTTCACCAGATATGCGCAGGCGCCGGCCCGGACGGCCGCGACTGCGGACTCCAGGGTCGCGAACCCCGTGAGGAGCACCACCTCACCGTCCGGCGATGCCTCCTTCAGGTCGGGCGCGAGGACAGTGCCGTCGCCGTCGGGGAGCCGGAGGTCGACGAGCGCGACATCGAACCCCTCTCTGGCCCCGGCGAGCGCTCCGGCGCACGTGCCGTAGCCGCGGACGGCGTAGCCGGCCTCCTCGAGCACCTCGGTCAGGTTGTCGACCAGCGAGGCGTTGTCGTCGACGACGAGGACGCGAGGCTTCCTGGTGGCCTGGATCATGGGGGACGGCGGCGCAACCGTCCGCGCGCGGAGGGTCTCGTAGGGCCCTGCCCGTGCGAGATCAAATCAATCGTACCGGCGGTCGCCCGCTGGCCCGGAGGAGCGGGAGCGGGAGCGGGCAGCTAGGCCCGCGTGGAGGTCTTCACCGCCTCCGCCACGAGATCGAGGTCCTGGACCATGTCGGCCGCGAAGCGGACGAAATCCGATTCCGTGATGATCCCGACGAGCGCATGGTCGCCGTCGCAGACGGGCAGGCAGCCGAACTTCTTCGCCAGCATCACGCGCGCGGCATGGACGAGCGAGGTCGTCGGTCGGACCGTGATTGGGTCCTTCGTCATCACGTCCCGGGCGGGCGTCGTCCTCGCCACCTGCAACGCCATCGCGCGCAGGAGATCGCGGTGCGTGAGGAGCCCCACGAGCTTCTGGTCGCGTACCACGGGGAGGTGCCGGATGCCGCCGAGGCGAAGGATCTGCTCCGCGAAGGCCAGATCGTCGGACTCCTTGAGCGTGACGAGCTCGCTGGTCATGAAGTCGCCGACCGCGAGCGCTCGGACGCCGCTCCCCTCCACTGGCATTGCCTCTTCGAGCTGCTGCATTCCACACCTCACCGGGGACGAACCGACCGACCCCTGAGCGATGCTGCCACACTTCCACGCCCTAGCGCGAGGGGGGGCGCGTCCCACGCTCGCGAGGACGTCGAGGTGCGGTCGAGGTGACTATCAGTGGACGACCAGCACCGGTTTCGTGCTGATGTGCACGAGCCGGTCGCTCACGCTGCCCACCATGAGGCGCCTCACGGCCCCGCGGCCGCGGCTCCCCACGACCACCAGCCCCACGTCCGGGGCTGCCGCGGCCGTCGCCAGCTGCTCCGCCGGCTGGCCGGACAGCACCATCGTGTCCACCTCCACCCCGGGCTCGCCCAGGGCCGCCCGCGCGTCGGCGAGCAGCTTGCCGGCGTGGGCCTCGTGCTGGCGGTCGATCTCCTCCAGCGTGAGCCCGTACGCGTCGGGCGGCAGGAGGAGCGGCGGCACCACGTGGGCCAGGGTGAGCCGGGCACCGAAGCGGACGGCGATCTCCTCGGCCATCCTCGTTGCCCGGCCCGAGATCTCCGACCCGTCGATCCCTACCAGGATGCGCTTCATGGGTGACTCCTCATCGGCGATCTTCCACTCTCACCGCCGTGGCATCCAAGGAGGGAAGGGGGGCCGCGACGGCTTCAGCACATTCGGATAGCCTTGTCTATGTGTCCGCCCAGCGACAGGCGACCGTCCACTCCGGGTCTGCCGCGGGGAGCGCGGTGCTCCTCGAGGGTGGCGGCGTGGCCTATCCGCGCATGCTCGAGGCCATCGAGGGGGCCCAGTACGAGATCCGCTTGGAGGTCTACGCGTTCGAGCTGGACGTCATCGGCTCGACCTTCGTGGACGCCCTGTGCGCCGCATCCCGGAGGGGCGTGCGCACGTCCGTCATCCTGGACGGCTGGGGCTCCGTCGCGCACGGCCGCGAGATCGAACGGCTGCTGAGCGCGTCGGGGTGTCAGGTCGCCATCTACCACCCTCTCGCCGCGGCGCTCGTGGGGCGGTTCCGGCGCGATCACCGCAAGATCCTGCTCGTCGACGAGAAGGTGGCGTTCCTCGGAGGGATCAACATCGGAGACAGCTACGGCGCGGTCGGCGCAGCCTCCGCGTCCGCCTGGGTCGACCTCGCCGTCGAGCTGCGCGGGGAGGTCGTGACCTCGCTGTCGGCGCGCCTCCGCAACCGCCGCGCCCCGCAGGCGTCGACCCTTCGGCGCGCGCTCGATCGAAGCGCGCCGGCGGGTGCCACGCCGGTGCGCGTCCACCTGTCGGGCCTGAGAGGTGGACGTCCGCTCAGGCGCCGCTACTTGAAGTCGATCGGCGCTGCGCGGGAGGAGGTCCTGGTGGCGCACGCCTACTTCCTCCCCGATCGCAGGCTCGTCCGCTCCATCACCGCGAGCGCCCGGCGCGGAGTGCGGGTGAGGCTGCTCCTGCCCGGCCGGAGCGACGTCCCTCTCGCGACCGCGGCCACGCGACGGCTCTACAGCCACCTCCTGCGCGCCGGCGTCACGATTCACGAGCACACCGACTCCGTGCTCCACGCCAAGGCGGCGGTGATCGACGCGCGACGGCTCCTCGTCGGGAGCTTCAACCTCGACCCGTTCTCGCTCGTGAACCTCGAGACGCTCGTCGAGGTGGACGACCCGGAGCTGGCCCGCGCCGCCAGGCTCTGGTTCGAGGGCCTCCTCGCGCGCGCTCGGCCCGTCACGCTCGAGGATCTCCAGCGCGCCTCGCCTCTGCAGCGCTGGTTCCTCGACGCCCTCGGGCTCCTCGTCCTGCGGGTGGCCCACCGGGTCGCTCGCCTCCTCGCGTTGAGGTAGGTAGGACGATTGCTCACACGGCGACCGGGGTCTCCTCTGCACCACCTGAATGCACAAGGTGCGGGGCCAGGAGGCTCCTCCGCAGATTTCGCGGCGTGCGTTCCCATAAAAGGCCGTCATGGCTGCATGGCGAGTTCGGCACGACCCCTGTAAGAGCGCACTCCATGGACTTCGCCGCCGAGGCCGAGAGGCTTCTCAAGTCCCGGAAGCGTGCGCTCGCGGCGCTCGGTCCAGCCGGGGACACCCGGAGCGAGCTCTCCGAGATCGAGGCTGCGCTGCGGCGCATCGCCCGTGGGAAGTACGGCTCCTGTGAGCGCTGCGGGGGCGCGATCGGGCGCGACCGGCTCCGGGCGCTGCCGGAGGTGCGCTTTTGCATTGGCTGCAGCGGTTGAATGCCTGACCGCGGGCTGCGGGCTCGGTCCGTGGCCCCTGCTTGCCCACCCCCTACTTGCCCGCCGACTCCTTGGCGGCTCCGCCCTTCTCCCCGTCGGCCTTCGGCTCGCGGAGGGCCTTCCGGAAGCTGCCGACGGTCTCGCCGAGGGCTTTGCCAAGCTGCGGTAGCTTGGCGCTGCCGAAGAAGATCAGGACGGCGAGCAGGATGAGGAGCAGCTCGGGCAGCCCAAGTCCAAACATGTGATGCCTCGCGAAGCTGAAGTTCAGCGGTGAAGACTATCGCACGGGTCAGGCGTTCGCGTCGTCCAGGGCGATGGTAGCGAGCCGGCGCGGGTCGAGGACCCGGACGCCCCGTGAGGCGTCGACGACGCCGTCCTTCTCGAGGCGCGTGAGGCAGCGGGAGAGCGTCTCCGGTCGCATCCCCAGCAGGCGTGCGACGACCTGCTTGCGGACGGCGTTCGGCCGCTCCGCGAGGAAGCGCGCATGGGCCAGGGCGAAGCGGGCCACGCGGGACAGGCAGTCGCCCTGCCGGTAGTTCACCTCGTCGCGCTGCATCCTCGATTCCGCCAGGAAGAGGTCGAGGACGGCGCGTGCCGGGCTCCGCTCGGGCCCCACCCACTGGCTCAGGGCGTCCCCGGCGATCCCGCAGAGCCTTACCCGCGACAGGGCGCGGACCTCGTAGGTGGAGGGCTCACCGCGTAGCGCCTCGGTGCAGAGCAGTGAGGCTGGACCGCGGAGCGTCATGAGCATCTCGCTGCCCCTGGGGCTCACCACGGACAGCGAGACGAAGCCTTCCTTGACGAAGAAGACGGTCCTCGGCCGTTCGCCCTGGGCGCAGAGCGTGGCCCCTGGCTCGCGGGTGGTCGGCGAGAGCCGGCACCTCCCCTGCGATGCCACGCCCAGCGAGCATGCGCTGCAGTCGTTCACTGGGGCGGTGGAGAGCACGTGTTGACCTCGCGGGGGTAGACTACACTTGATCGCGATCGATTTGCATCAGCTAGGCCCGCGTTTCGAGGGCAGAATGATGCAGAGAATGCGTTTTGGCCAGGATCAAGTGAAAGGCCCCCGCAAGCTTTGCGAACGGGTGAGGCCGGTGTCCCTTTCGCGGGGGGACGGGAGCGAATGCGCCCAAGGCACTACCGCCGGGGCGTGTCATCATCATGCGGACCATGGACAGGATCGAGAGATACCGGGACGAGGTGCTGGGATGCATCGAGCCCCTGGGGCCGGAGCGGGTCGCGACGGCGGCTGCGGCCGGGCGGTTCCTGGCGGAGGCGGCGCATGCGGGGCGCGCCGCCCCTCCGGACACGTGCTCTGCCATGGACGGGTTCGCCGTCCGGGCCGCGGACGTGGGCGGGCCGGTCCCGCTCCGGGTCGTGCGGACCATCTACGCGGGAGAGGCTCCCGGTGAGCCGATCGGGGGCGGGGAGGCGGCGCGTATCTACACGGGTGCACCGCTCCCCCCGGGCGCCGATGCGGTGGTGCGCGAGGAGGCGGCGCGCGAGTCCGCTGGCGTCGTCACGATCCGGGGATCCGTCGGAGCCGGAGAGAACGTCCGGCTGGCCGGTGAGGACGTCGCCGTGGGGGGCATGGCGCTCCCCGCCGGGGTCCGGCTCGGCCCCCGCCAGCTCGCGCTGCTCCGCGCTGTGGGCGTGGAGGAGGTCTCGGCCGTCCGGCGGCCGCGCGTGATGGTCCTCTCGACGGGAGACGAGATCCGCTCGGGCCGGACTCCCGACTCGAACGGGACGGCGATCGCGGCTCTCGCGCGCTCCATCGGCGCCGAGGTGATCGCGGAAGCGGTGGAGGACGACCTCGAGCGGCTCGCGGCGGAGGTGGCGAATGGGCTCGCGCGCTGCGACGCCGTGATCACCATCGGCGGGGTGTCCGTCGGCGCGCGCGACCTCGTCCCGGAGGCGCTGAAGCGGCTGGGCGGCGACGTGCGGGTGCACGGGGTGCCGATGAAACCCGGCAAGCCATTCCTCTTCGCGCTCGCGCGCGGCCGCCCCCTCTTCGGCCTGCCGGGGAGCCCTTCGGCCTGCCTCGTCGCGTTCGAGGTCTTCGCGAGGCCGGCGCTGCTGAGGCTCGCAGGCTCTTCACGGCCGTTCCGCCGGACGCTCCGGCTCCCGCTGGGCGAACCGGTCTCCGGGCGCGCCGGGCGCGCGCGGCTCCTGTGGGCGCGCATCGACGAGGGCGGGCGCGCGATCCCCGTCGGGCGCGACGCGGCTCAGGTGCGCGGGCCGGCTCTCGCGGAGGCGCTGATCGCCTTGAAGGAGGACACGGCCGAGCTCGCCCCAGGGGAGCTCGTCGAGGCGTGGCTCTTGGAAGAGGATGCATGAGCATGGTGGAAACAGTGGCTCTGGCGGGGGGGTCGGGGGCAGAGCCCCCGACGTTCAAAGACGACGAAGCCGGCGGCCCGCTCGCGTTAGCGAGCGCATGCGCCGAAGGCGCAGCCGCCGACACGGCGGAGCTCGCTCCAGGGGAGCTCGTCGAAGCGTGGCCCCTGGAGGAGGATTCGTGAGCGCGACGGTGGCCGCGACTCCCATCCTCGCCATCTCCGGCCCGAGCGGGGTGGGAAAGACGACGCTCCTCGTGAAGCTCATCCCCGCGCTCCTGGCTCGCGGGATCAGGGTCGCGGCCCTGAAGCACTCGGGCCATCCGCACACGTTCGACCGGCCGCGGAAGGACAGCGCTCGCCTCCGACGCGCCGGCGCGATCGCGGTGGTGGTTCAGGGGCCCGTCGAGCTGGCCTACTTCGGGCCGCCCGTGCGCGGGCTGCGCGCGCTGGCCCGCCTCCTGCCGCCGGCGGACCTGATCCTGGCCGAGGGGTTCAAGACCGAGGCGATCCCGCGCCTGGAGGTGCATCGCGGGGCCGTGGGCGCTCCCTTCCTCTGCGCGCGCGACCCGCGGGTGGTGGCCGTGGTGAGCGACGAGCCGCCGCCCCGCAGGGTGCCTTGGTTCACCGCGCGAGATGTCGACGCGCTCGCCGAGTTCGTGGCGTCGTTCGCGCTCGCTGGAAGGCGCGGCCCGAGGTCGCGCTCAGGAGGGCGAGCGCGGGGGCGCGCGCTTGCCTCGGGTGGGCCGCATGGCCACCGTTGGGACCGGGAGGCCGGGCCAGCGACCCATCGGCGCGCGCTCGATCTGAGCGCGCCGACGGGTGCCCCGGAGACGAGCATGGCGAAGACGAGATCGAGTTCGAGTTCGCGAGGCACGTCGCAGAGCCGCACCGGCCAGGCGCGGGCCGGCGCGGGCCGCGTGGGAACCTCAACCGTCCGCGAGGCCGGCCGCAAGGGCGGTCGCAGGACGCTGGAGCGCCGGGGTCCGGAGTTCTACTCGCGCATCGGCCGCAAGGGCGGCAAGTCGAGCGGCGGTAGCCGCCGGGCCGCGGCGCGCGCCGGCCGGGGCGCGGGGGGGCGCGGGGGCGGCAAGCGGACCCGGTAGCGCCGGGGTCCTCAGCGGCCATAGGCCGTGACGGCGCGCCGGGCGCAGCCGGCGCCGTCGAGCGCGCGCCCGAGCTTCGCGGCGGCGCGCGCCGCCGTGCCCTCTCCCCGGCGGTGGAGCTCGCGCAGCTTCGCCAGCTCCTCCCCCTCCAGCTGCACCCCCTGCGCCTGCGCCGCGGCGCAGGCGCGCTCGGCCTCCTCGAGCGCCGCGGCCGCGGCGAGGGCGTCGTCGCCCTCCAGGGCGGCGGCGGCGCGCTCCAGGGCTCGCGCGATCTCCTCGGCGATCATGGCTGGCGGTGCGCCGCGCGCTCGGCCGCGAGCTGCTGGACCGCGATGGAGAACGCGTCCGCCACGGGGAAGAACGCGCGCTCCGCCTCGCGGACCGGCGCGGGGTCGTTCTTGAGCTTCCCCGAGAGGAGCCGCTGACAGACGAAGCGGTACACGACGCCCAGGTTCTTGCCTAGCTCGGGGAACCGCACGTTGTCGAACGTGGCGTCGAGGTGGGCGACGATGTCCGACGCGCGGGTGAGGGCGGCGTCGGCATCGACTCGGCGCCCCTTCTCTAGCGACGCCGCTCCGCCTCGCATGTGGCGGAGCGCGGCCTCGAAGAGGAGCACCATCAGGCGCTCCGGGGAGGCGGTCTCGTTCTGGGACTGAGCGTAGCGGCGGGTCGCGTTCATGGCGGATCAGGTGCTGGAGCTGAAGAAGTTGGACTGCTGCGAGAGGAAGGTGCCGATGTTCTTGTACTGGCCGACGACCTTCTCCATCGCGGCGAACTGCTTCACGAGCATCTCGCGGAAGGAGTCGAGGCGCGTCTGCATGGCCTCCGTCTGCATGTCGATGGAGGAGATCTGGGTGTTCAGGCCCTGCTGCCGGAGCGAGAGGAGGCCGCTCCCGTACGCCGAGTAGGTGGTCACCAGCTTCGACGCGAGCATTCCCACGCCCGTGTCTGGGACGGAGAAGATGTCGTTCACCGCCCCCGGATCGCGCGCGATGGCGTCGGCGAGCATGTCCGAGTCGATGCTGAGCGTGCCGTCGCGCTCCGTCTTGACGCCGAGGTCCGCGAGCGAGCGCACGGTCCCCAGCTCCGAGATCTTGGACGAGCTGAACGCCTGGAGGGACTGCTGCAGGCCCCGCACCGTGCTGTCGCCAGCCAGGCTGGTGGTGCGATCGGTCGTCGACGAGACGCTCAGCTGTGCCTGCACGAGCTTCATCACCTCGTTGTAGGCGTCGACGAACTTCTGGAGCTTCTCCTTGGTGCTGTCGGCGTCGGCGGCGAGCGCGAGCGCCTCGGGTATGGGCTTCGGTGGGACGCCCGTGTCGAGCGGTGAGACCTTCAGCAGCTGCAAGGTCGTGCCGGGCAACGCGTCGGTCACCGTGTTCGACGAGCGCGTGAACTGGAGCCCGTCGACGGAGAAGACGGCGTCCCTCCCCGCCTGCTGCTCCGTCCACGCCGTGCCGGGCGTGGACGGATCGGCCTTGAGCGGGTCCGCGCCGCCGCCGGCCGTGAAGGTCACGTTCATTGCGCTCGCGGTGCCGCTCTTCTTGGCCGTGATCGACAGGTACCGGGAGCCCCCCTCCTCGAGCACGCTGGCTGTGACGGGGGCGCCGCTGCCGTTGATGTCGGCGGCGAGCTTCGCCAGCGTCTCACCATCCGTGACGGTGATGGGGTCGTGGCCAGCCATGCCCAGCGAGAAGGTGCCGGCCTGGAGCGTGGCCCCGGAGGCGATAGCGCCCGAGCGCCACTTGGCCGCGCTGGCGAGGGAGGTGACCGCGACATCGTAGCTTCCCTCCGCCGCCGAGCTGCCGGGCGTGGCCGTGAAGGCGGTGTTGGTGGAGGTGGCCTTCAGGGCGAGGAGGCCGCCCACGCCGAGATCGCTGGCGGAGGTACGGAGCGCCGAGAGCTTCGAGGCGATGTCGCCCAGGGTCGAGACCTGCGTCTTGTACGCGGCCTGTCGGTCCTGGAGGAGCTTGATGGGCTGCTGCTCGAGCGAGACGAGCTTGTCGATGATCGACTGGCTGTCCATCCCGGTGGAGAGGCCGCTGACGCTGAAGTTCGATGACATGGCGCCCTCCAGTCGAGGAGCCGCCCCGCGGCGACCGGGCCGCGGGGCGGCTGTGAGCTACGCTCGCTTACCCGAGGAGCTTCAGGGCCATCTGCGGCAGCTGGTTCGCCTGGGCGAGGACCGAGACGCCGGCCTGGGCCAGGATCTGGCTGCGCGACAGCCTCGAGGTCTCCTCCGCCACGTCCACGTCGCGGATGCGGCTGTCGGCGGCCGAGAGGTTCTCGGAGGCGGACTTGATGCTGCTGATCACGCTCTGGAACCGGTTGCCGACCGCGCCCAGCGTGGCGCGGTAACCGGACACCGAGTCGATCGCCGCGTCGATGAGGCTGAGCGAGTTCGCCGCCAGGGTGACGCTGCTCAGGTCGAAGCCCGTGGTCAGCAAGCTGGCCGCGGAGATCGCCATCGTGGTGGTGTCGATCTGGATGTAGTCGTTGTCGGTGCCGCGGATGCCGATCTGGAACCGCAGGGCCGTCGTGGCGGAGAAGATGGTGGTGCCGTTGAACTCGGCGGTGAGGCCGATGCGATCGAGCTCGGACTGGAGCTGGTTCGCCTCGGCCGTGATGTAGGTGCGCTGCGTTGAGCCGACGCCGTCCGACGCCGACTGCATGGCGAGGTCGCGGAGGCGGGAGAGGATGTTCGAGACCTCGTTCAGCGAGCCCTCGGCCGTCTGCGCGAGCGAGATGCCGTCGTTGGCGTTGCGCGCCGCCTGGTTGTAGCTCGAGACCTGCGCTTCGAGGTTGGTGCTGATGCCGAGGCCGGCCGCGTCGTCGCCGGCCTTGGTGATGCGCATGCCGGACGACAGGCGCGAGATGGAAGAGTCGAGGGCGCTCTGGGTGGTCGAGAGGTTCCTCTGGGCGTTGAGAGAGGAGAAGTTGGTGCGGATCGTCAGTGACATGGAGTCTCCTTGAGCTGGGGCGACTCGTCTCTGTTCGCCCTCACTTGTCTTTTCGGCTCACCTCGACCGTTCGATAAGACGCCATCGCGCGGGCGAGGTGGGCGCGCAGGCGACGCCGTGCCACCGCGCTCGCGTAGAGCGCGAGCAGCGGTGAGAGCCTGTTGCCGAGGGCGGTGGCGGTCACCGCGCTGACGGCCACGACGGGGTCGGCGCCGGCCGGGCAGCGCGCCAGGAGCGCCTCGGCCGCGGCATCCCAACCGAGCGGGCTAGTTCCGCCGAAGTGCTCGCCGCCGATCTCGATCTCCACGAAGGGCAGCGCGCCGCGCACGGTCACCTCCACGCGGGGCCCAGGTGGGCCGGCGCGCCGGAGGGCGGGCTCGACACCGTCGGAGAGGCGCATGGCCAGGACGGCTGGCGGCGTCGCGGCTCGCACGATCTCCCTCGCGTCGCGCAGCCGCTCCTCGAGACTGGATAGCGGCACCACCTCGCGCAGGTAGGTGCCGGCGTCGTTCGCATACAGGAGCGCAGCCCGGCGCGTATCCACGAGGCCGACGCGGCACTGCACGAAGCCGGAGGGGAGCGAGCGCAGGCCGTGGCGTTCGCCGGTGGTGATGGAGATGTCGGGCGCGTCCGGGTCGGGCGTGAAGGCCCGCGGCCGCGCCACGAAGCGCTCGAGGGGGAAGTCGCGCAGGGCCTCCCCACGCGGCACCAGCACGCGCCCGCCCGCCTCGATGGCGATTTGACGCGGAGCCCCTCCCCTCCCTTCCCTTCCCCCTGAGGGGGGAGGGCGCAGGAGCGCGGAGATCTGCGCCAGCCGCGCCGCCACCGGCCGGGCCGCGC
>Ga0209342_10000889_pt1 | contig 34451 bp, 57 predicted proteins | sample RifCSP16_2_FD_184023 | JGI IMG/M metagenome (GOLD analysis project Ga0209342, IMG submission 184023) | Soil microbial communities from Rifle, Colorado - Rifle CSP2_sed 16_2 (SPAdes) (version 2) | ecosystem: Environmental > Terrestrial > Deep subsurface > Rock core/Sediment | place: Rifle...
AGCCTTTCCGGTCAGCAATGCCGTCCGCGTCGACGTCAGGGGCAAGCCGGTCGGATATCTGAGCCGCGAGAATGCGGCCCAGTTCCGGACTCGCCTCGCCGAAGCCGGGCTGACCGGAAAGGCTACATGGTGCCGCGCAAAGATTGTCGGGACGAGCGAGGATCGAAGAGGGCTCCCAAACTTTGGCGTTTGGCTTGATCTGCCGATCATGATCGGCCCGCTAGTCAGTTGAGTAGGATCACCAAGGGAGGATCGCCATGCCATTCCGAATCGGACCGACCGAAATCGCCATCATCTTGGGAGCTATCTGTGCGGGGGCAATCGTCCTCGGAGCGATCGTGATCTTCCTGGCGACGCGCCGCAGCCGGGCTAAGAGCAAGTAGCCTTCGCCGGCGAGCAGGCGAAACACCGCCGCCGGCGGGGATGGTTCGAAACAAACGAGGCATTGCACCGAACGCACTGTCGGCTCGGTCCCAGGACAGAACTCCCGGGCGCCACGCCCTGCCCCGAGACGCTCAGCACCTCCACAAAAGCATCGGATGACGGAAGTCCCAATCTCTCACGCACCTGCGGCGATCGCCGCGGATCCCTACCCCTGGCCACCGCCGAAAGCGTCGCCGGCGAAATACCTCTGAACGGGTCCAGCTGGGCGATCTTACGCCACGAAAGCCCGTCTACCCCATGCAGAGCAGCCAAGCGCTTCTGGGCCGCGTACAGTTCGCTGTACACCCCTGCCCGCCCCCTATCCTGGTCGCTCATTCAGCCCTGGCCCGCTCTCGGCGTAACTTCCCCACGGCTGAGATCTCCCCGCTAGCCACTCTGGCATAAACTTGGCGATAGGTACCGCCGCTGTTTCTGCTGATCGACCGATAGTCCCCATACGGAAGGCCCGTATGATCCGTGAGCAGCACCAGCCCCTCGTAGCCACCGACGGTCTCAATCACGCCCATCGGCAGGTCGCCCCGGCGCCCGGGATCGATCCTTGAGACCCGTTCCGGCCGCCCGAGCTCCCAATCGTCCCGTATGGCCTCCTGTATGTCGGGCCAGGCCACACCGATTGGCATCGCCCAGACCCGGGATGTGGCAGCAGCGGTCATCGAGGTCGCCCCGTAATCACCATCAATGCCCAGGATACCGCCACACCTATGGCGCCGCCCAACGCCGTGGCGATCGCCATCACGCCGCGGTCGCGCTTGTTGAGATCGTCGATCTCGTCGGCATGCCGAATGAGCACGTCATTGTTGAGCTTCGTCATGGTGTTCACCTCCCCCAGCTCTCGCGAGAGGCTGGCGACGTCGCTCTTGACTGCGTCGAGTTTGTCAACCACATGGTCGAACCGCGCACCGATGGTCTTCTGGATATCCTGAATGCTCTCGAAAAACATCTTCTGATCGCTCGGCGGCATGATCATCACACCTCAACCGGGACGCCGTCGGCGTCTAAGATATCTTGCTGTTTCAAGCCACGCTCGACGAGCTCCCACCGTTTGGCCTCGGGGAGTTTCGAGAACGGCACCGGAGCTGGCGGCCCGGGCGGCACCCATTGATGCGCAGCGATTGCGGCCCACCAGTCCGGGTGATTATCGAGCGCCTGCCAGGACCACCAGGTGATCCCCGGAAGCCGGATATCGCGTGCGGTCTGGTCGAAGACATCGAGTTCCTGGATCGTCGGGGCCCAACCGTGCTCTGCATAGGCCGACCCCACCGGGATGTAAGGGAGATCCTTCAGCGCCAAGAGCTGCCTTCGAGATTCGATGAGCTGCTCGCGCGGGTTGTGCGCCGCCTGCCAATAGACCTGCGGCATGTGAAAGTCGCACGCGCCGAGGAACGTACTCCAGGGGATCTCGGGATGCAGCCGCGGGAACCGGAACGAACAGAAGCCAAGCGAGAGATCCGGCAAGGTCGAGCGCACGCCAGCGATGTAGGTCTTTGCCCGCCCATCAGAGCCCGCCCGCTTGTATTCGCTCTCGGCATCGATGATGAACCCACTCAGCCCTAAACGGCGCATGGTCTCCACGGTTGCCCGGGCCTCGTCCGCCGCGGTGCCCCAGGTCCGGAGCGATGGCGCACCACCGAGATAGCCCCAGCCCCAGACGTCGACGCCGATGGCGCGGAACGCATCGACCGCACCTTGGGCCAGGGCCTCCTGAAACAACCGCCCGCCGTTCTGCGTTTTGATCGCCACCCAAGAGAGACCCGCCTCTTGTGCGCGTGCCGCCAGATCGATCAGGCTGCCATGCGCCGATTCCGAGACCATCCAAATAAACATCCCTTTGCCACTTGGAATTTTCCTCACGTCTCAGCTCCCTCGGATCCGAATGAACGCGTAGACCTCGCCCGAATAGGGCCCGATCACGGGGCCAACGTCTGTGATGTTTCCATCGATCTCTCGCCGCTCGCCGGCTCCCTGCACGCCGGCGCCGCCATCGCCATCATTCATCGACGTGGCAACAACGCTGTCTTTGATCCACGAATAGCTCCATCCATCACTACTAGCGCCTACGCCGCCGTCATCCACCATCAGACATTGCTCCCCTGAGATGCCCTGGCGAGGATGACACCCGACAGCTCGCCTCGGCTCGCTGTGATCGCCAGTTGGCCACTCGCGTCGTCGTATTCCGAAGCCTCGATATAAATAAGCCGAGGATCCTCGACAAACGTGTCGTAGGTCCGCGAGGTCGGAAGGAGCCAACCCATCACGGCCATCCACCGATCGGGCAGGACGTCCCACGGCTCCACTCGGGCACCCCATTCGTCGAGAACACGCTGCTCCGGATCCCACACGTCAAAGAAGTAAGAGATCGCCCGGCCCTGCTCGAGCCGAGCCGGGATGAGCGGAACACTGACAAGACACGCCTGGGCTGTCCCCCCAAGGGTCCAGGACATCGTGACGGTGCCGGCGCCAGCCTCTTCCGAGTTGGCGATCGTCCACCATCCCGGCTTTAGATTGACACGTTGTGTTTGGCCAGCGCCCACCGTCATGGTTTGGTTGTTGACTGTAAGAGCATCGACGATGAGCCAATCTGCCTGAGAAGTCACAGCCACACTCGGCGTAGTACCCGAGGATTGCGTGGCCGTTACCGGCGTCCCGATCGGGTTCAGCACATCGACTCCGGTGTAGCAGAGGATCGAGCCCGTTTTCTGCGCTGCAGTATTCAAGGTGAAGACGAGATTGTTCGCGCCGACTGGCGGATTGACCAGGTAGAAGCCCCAGAGCTGTGCATCGGAAGCTCCTGTCCCACTCTGGATATGGACAAACTCAGTCATGGCCAGGCCGCCGTATGTGGCCGTACAACTGACAGGTCTGCCCTCCGTGCCGAGGTAAGCCAAGACCACCCGGTTCTCGCCGCTCGGGGCCGTGAACGCGATGGTCAGACCCGTCCCTGCCGATGCGCTTCCCTCAGCCTTAGAGTCGAACGGAATGGCCAAGTTAGATCCTCAACGTCGGCGGCGTCGCCGCGGCGAAGACAAGCTTCCTTCCGCTCGTCATGTAGCAGATGAAGCGCCGGTAGCTCCCGTCGCCCAGCCTGGCAAGATCCTTCACCAGGTCGCCGGCGAAGCGATCCTGATCGTAGACCTTCGTGACGAGCGTCGGATTCGTCTCGATTTCAGTCGAAGCCACGAACGGCCCTACGGCCGCGATGATGTCGCCGACCTGCGCGCTCACTCCCTGATTGCCGGTGAGAACGGTCTGGTTGTACACCTGCCAGTTCAGCGTATCCATGTAGCCGTGGGCCTCGACATCGATATAGGAGCCGCCCGCCGATGATCTACGGCTCCCCCCGATGCTGATCCGAGAAGGAGTCGGCTTGGGCCACTTGTGCAGATCCAGGAAGGCCTGCGCAACTTGATCCGCTACCGCCACGCTTTCGAGTTCACCGCCAGTCAGGACGTACTGTTTGATATTGAAACGAGCTTGTGACTCTGCATCTTCCATCACCGTAGAGCGGACTGTCGTCGTTGTTCCCGTCAACCTGTATCGAAGGTGGATCTTGTTCCACAGCTCCCGCAGAGAGATCCGGATCTCGGCGCCTCCGGTCTCCAGGACCATCTCGAAGACGAATCCTTCCCAGATGGGTTTGCCCCAATTGTTCGTAGCCTTCACGTCGCGCATAAGCCCGCGCAGGAGCATCTCTGAGAGGAACACTCGATCGCCGAGGAGCCTGAAACGGCAGCGGTAATAACCCTCGTCGGCGCGCTTCTCGAGTCTCAGACCTTGGACGCGATCCGGCCCGAAGGTCTCGCTGTATCTCTCCCAAGAGGTGACCGGGTTCTGACTTATGACGACAGTGCCGGAGAAGCCCACTTCAGCTTCACCTCCGCGCCTTCCAGCAAGGCCTCGGCCTCCAAAAGGATGTCGCTCGTCAAGGCATCATTGCGCGCTACCTCAGCCGCAAAGGACTGGATTTGCTTGGCGATATCCTTTGGATCCTTTTGGACATCCACAAGCGGATTGATGTGCTGGACCGTTGTGAAGGGCGGCTCTCCGTTGGTGGATTTCACCAGATCAGCCTCCGCTCGGATACGCTGTTGCTCATAGGAGAGCACGACATTCTGAAGCCTGTAGACGTCCATCAGTCGCTCCCTCGCAGGGTATTGTAGAGATCATGACTGTAGACTTTCACGGCCAGATGCATCCCGGCTGGAGCCATCATCGGGCCGGTTCCCCACGCGGAGGGATAGTGCATCATCAGGAAATAGATCCGGGCCTGCTTGGCTGGCTCGATCGTGGGAGGCGGCCCGTCCCGGTTCCACGTCTCGGCGGGGTAGAAGGTGGAGCCGCTGATCAGTTGTTTCAGCGTGCGATTGCGCAGGATGCCGCCATCGATATCCAGAGCCGTTGAACCGCGCAGGGCAGAGGAGCCTGTCGTGAGGTTAGACAGCGGATCCTCGATCTCGCAGGCCCACTCGTCGACTGGCATCATAATGAGCGCTGCAAGCCGCAACGTCGCCGAGCCAGTGATCCGCTCAGCCAGGACCTGAAGGACCAGATCCGTCGCAAGGCTATCACTGGCAATGATCTCCCCAAAGGGGATCCGCACTACACCCAGATCAATGACTTCGTATCCTGCATCGTGCGCCTGAAGCTTGATTGTCTGTGTAGAGACGGATGGGTATCCATCCGAACTCCCGCCAATCATCGTCCTCAGCCTAACTTGTGTATCGCCCGCGGCCCCACCGATTTGTTGAGCCAAGAGATAGACGTTGTAGCGGCCGACCCATTCGGCAAGATGAGCCGTGCCCGTGAGAGTCATCCGAGCCACCATTGTCGAATCCGTGGCGAATGAGACGCTGGCTATAAATCCCTCTGGCGGACCGGAGGGATCGTATGATCCAGCCGCATCCGTCCCATAGCCCCCGGCCCAACCAGGGGGAAGATAGCCCGTTAGACCAAAGTACGAGTCGAAGTTTGTCAAACCGCGACTCTTGGCCCCCATAATGATCTTGGAGGGCGTTCCCATTGCCGGGGATGTGGTCCCTCCAGTAGGAGCCTGAAGCCTCAAGAGGAGCTTCGGGGGGAAATCGCCGCCGATCCCCGAGCTAGGGATCTCGATGTAATTCTTCCTCTGCGCATAGGGTACATAGGTCCCGTGGCTGACCGGTGTCGTCGTCCAACCCGTGACGGAATTGAGCAGAAGTCGGATCCAGTAGATCGTTTGCCCATTGATGGCCACCGTCTGCCAGTTGGCCCCGGGCTCGACACTGATCACCCAGCGCCCGACGGACTTGAACAGAACCGAGGGCGTCCCCAAGGGGAAAATCGTGTACCCCGATCCCGCCACTAGATCGGTCCAAGCCCCGCTGATGTAGGCCTGGATCCGGACGTCGGCCGTGTAGACGCCGGCCGTAGCAATGTCGATCACGAAATGGCGCAGCCCGAAATCCGAATTCGTCCCGATGTAGACGATGTCCCCCGCGGCTGGCGTTGCTCCGGAGACGGACCACAGGGTAATCCCGGTCGCCGCCACTTGGTTGGCCGAGAAGCTCGTGAGCGAAGCGTCATAGTTATAGATATGGGAGAGGGGAAGACCGGTCCTCAGATTTCCAACATCCATCTCGTTCCCATTCGCCGGCCCATCGGTCTTCGTCAGAGTCAATGCGGTCGGCAGCGTGCCGGGGATCCCTGAGCGCCACGGATGCTCACGGATGATCGTCAGGCCAAAGTTCTCGACATACTTGTCGATCTCGAAAGGATGATTAAAAATGTCGACCCACCGGAGCTCCGGGCATTCCTTCACCAGAGCGTATCGCGGATTGGTCTCATTCGTAGCCTGCTGCACGAGATACACCGGCGTGGTCTGGAAGCCGGTGCTCCAGTAGAGCTCGCCCTTGCGCAGGAGATTGACCAGGGCCCGGATTTGACTGGCGGCATCGTCATGGCTGGCGCCGATGATGTTGAGCCTGAAGCTCTCCGCTATCTCCCCACCAGACAGTGGATCCGCCGTCAAATTGGCTCGATCGAGCTGAGGGCCGCCGAAGCCGCCGCGCGGCGGGATGATCCCCGTGATACTGAGAAGGGAGATTGTCGTCGTGCCATCGGTGACCTGGAAAGTGCGGCTCAAGAGGATAGCCTCCGGATCATGGCCAGCAGCGCACGCTCGTCGGTGCCGTTGTTCACGTTGATGTTCCCGATGCTCACACCAGCGCCGCCCCCCGCACCCGGCGCCGGGCCAGCGACCGTCACGCCCGCGGCCTGCTGCGCCTGTGTCTGGATGATCACGCGCTCCCCCCCGGTTGCGAAAACCGGGAACGTATCGCCTTTGACTTGCTGCGGCACCATCATGTCGAGACCGTGTTGTCCGCCAGGAGCGCCTTCGTTCTCCCAAGTTACCGTGATCGTGATCTCCTTATCGGTAATACCTTTATAAGCAGCCGCAGCATCAAAGATGGGCTGCATGGCCTTCTTCAGAACGGGGTTGACGCTTTGGAGTGTCGTCGCGAGATGAACACCCAGAGTGTCCAATTGATCTTTGAGTTCGTCGGCGGTCGTGCTCATCACGTCCTTGACATGGACCTTCGCCGCGTCCGCCGGCATGCCGTAGATTTCCGTCAATTGGGTCTGAAGTTCCCCCGCGTCAATCTCGCCCGCCTTGAAGGCCAGGTCGGCGCTTGTGACGCCAATCTGCTTCTGAATGTCAGCCGCTGTCTCTGGGGCAAGCTGACCCTGCTGCAATGCCAGGTAGATCATGGCCGTGAGCTTGCCGCCCGCCGCCTCACCACTGGCAACGCTATTGAGATAGTCCTGGATCTTGGTGAACTCGGCAGCTGGATCCGGTAATGAGAAATCGATCGGTACGAATGCGCCCTTGCCGGCCGCCATCGCCTCCACAAGAGTCTGGGTGGTTGTGGCCACGGCCTCGGCCATATCTCGCATGCCCTCTGCTGTCAGTTGATCCCTGACGCGGAATGCCGCGTGCACAGCGTTGAGATGCTCCATCGCTTCGGCTTGACGGATCAATTCCTCACGTATCTTGACGAACTCCCCATATCTCCGAAGATTGACGCCACCGAGCATGTCCCAGGCCTGCGCGTCGTAGTCGACCCAAGCCACAACGTCCTGGAGCGTCGGGATCAGCGCGCTGCCCAGATGCTCCTGAAGATTGCCAAAGTCATTAGATAGTTGCTTGAGCTTCCCAGAGTAGGTATCGAGCGCCGCTGCAGCGGATCCGCCGAATTCGCTATTGAGCTCCCGAAGGATCACTGCCTGTGCGCCGGCGGCGTCACCAGCATCCAGGAACGACTGGATCAGATCCCGCTGACCCTTAGTGAAAGTCACGCCGGCGCGCTGCAGCGCCGTCAGACCGATGCGCGGATCGTTCAGTGCCTTGCCGATCATGATGGCGCTCGACTTGAGATCAGTGCCCATCGCCGTCGACATATCAAGGATGGCCTGGGTGGCCTCCGGTAAAACACTGCTGCCGATCTGCTTGAACGTCAGAAGAAGGCTGCCGGCCGAGACAATTGCCTCGTCGTCATAGGCCGTCATCCGGGCGAGCGACGTCGCCAGATCCTCAACCTCTCTGGCCGTGACACCCGCTGCGCCGCCTGTCGATCGGATCACCGCCTCGAGCTGAGCATGAGCCTTCTGTGCCTCGGCGGCCTGCGCGACAGAATCCTTTAGAAACTTGCCGAGCATGAAGACGGCACCGCCGGCGCCAAGCGCCAGGCCTGCGCCGGCCGCCAGGCTTTTGATCGAGCTCGTAACCCCGTCGAGCTCTTTCTTGGCCTCCTTGGCCCCGGTGCCTTTTTTGATCGTGTTCAGGACCAGCTCGAGAATGCTCTGCGCCATCAATGCACCTTCATCCGCGACTCACGATCCTTGAACGTCGGATGGCTCATGCGCCATTTCTGGAGGTCGGCCTCGACCTTACGCTGGCCAGCCAATAGCGCCGGGAAGCCCTCCGAATAGCCAAGCACGACGTCAAGCGTTGCATCATCCAAACGATCGACATCCCAGGGTCCGACGACCGCCCCCCCCAGGGCTGCGTTGAGCTTCCTGGCCAGGATGACATTCTGGAGGGGCTCCCATGTCGTGCCCTTACCCATCGATAGGGCCAGGAGCTCCTCCGTTAGCCTTTTTTTTCGCCGACCCGATGCTCCTCGATGAGAGCCAGCGTCCGGTTCACCATGAAAGACCAGAGTGCTTGGTCCTCTTCCATGCAGCGCACGGCGAAGTCCTTCACCTGGGCGGACGTTAGATGCTTCGAAACGTCTGGGCCTTGCGACCACAGCTCGCCGAAGTAGGCGAAGACACCCTCATTGCCTTCGGCAATTTGCGCCACGATTTTTGTCCGCGTCTCTTCGTCGAGCTCGGGTGTTTCCTCCGTCACCGGCGCATCAAGCCTGGCAACGCCCGTTCGAGTCAAGAACGCAGCCCGAGCATACTCAGCGCGCTTCGCCCGCGGCGGGTTGACCCAGACCTCGATGACCTGGTCGCCATATTCCTGGGCGAATTCGGATAGCTTCAGAGGCCGGACGACTTTCCGGATCTCAATCGGCATAGGATCCTCCCACTAGATCGCTGCGACGTTCGTGATGGCCTTGACCTCGATTCCGTGCGCGCCCGTCGGATCGTAGAGCGCATGGAAGAGCGCCTTGTGCAAATTGTTTCCGCCAGCCTCTTCAGATAGCGGGGTCACGTGCTCGAATGTCCCCCAGAGGTTCGCGGTCAGGCTGTGGGCGACGCCGGTCCCGATGAGTGCCCCGCTTACCTTCATGCCGAGCGCGATCTTCGTCCCGGCCCGGTAGTAATCGAAGAGCGCGTCGGCATTGGCGTTGCCCTCAAGCGTCAATGTCAACATGACTTCGATGAAGTTCTCGCCGTGGACATCGAAGTATTTGTTCGCCGAACCAAGAAACTTCGGATGCAAGCCGGTCAGGAGTTCAAGCTCCCATGCCCGGATCGTCCCCGTCTTCTCTGTCGTCCCCCGACCGGCCCAGGTGGTGTCGACATAGAACCTCGACAGCTTGGCATTCATCGTCTCCATCGACGGGAACGACAATCCGCCCGTGAAACTCACCGGGCTCACCTGCCGGGCGAAGTAGGCCGCTTCCAGAGAAACGGGCGATTCTTCGGCGCCCTGGGCGATCTGGCCGGCGAGCTTGAGTGATTCGAACATCAGGTATTCGAGCTCGTAGGCCTGCGTGTCGTCGCCTGCCTCCAGGGTGATCGAGTCTGGAGCGTTCGTCGCTGTCAGTGACGGCGTGTGATCCCAGAGATAGTCAGCCTGGGAAGGCGTTTGCTCCGCTGGCGTCACGTTGCCCTTGATGCCGCAAGACAAGACCATCGGCAGCGCCTGGAAATAGCACGCCGGCAGCTTGATCGTGTTCTGCGCCAGGTACTGATAGATGACCGCCCGGGTCGATCTCATCCGCAGGCCCAATGCATCATCGTAATAGCTCGGCTTGCGGTCTGGGTTGATCGCGGCGATCTCTGCACCGGCCAGGATCGTGTCGGCCGCCACCGCTGTGCCGTGCGCCGCCGCACTCTCCTTGCCCCACTGGATCTTGGAAAGAGCCCTCTCACCACTCATCAGCTAGACCTCCTTGGCCGCGCCTGGTTTCTTCGGTTCAGGCGCCGGCACGTAGTTCCCGGCTTGGATTGCCTCCCGCAGGAGGTCTTTCTCTTTCGGCGTCAGTTGGGCCTCGTCGACCTCGTGCGCCAGGCCTGGGACGCCTTGACCCTTACCCACGTACTTGTACTTGGCCATGATCAGCCTCCTAGACCTGGACCGTGAAGTCTCCGGACACGTTTTCTTTCACGAGATAATTGAAGACGATCCCAATGAGGCCTTCCTTGTCACCATAACGCAGAACGCCTGGCCCGCTGAACCACGGTTTCGTCGGCAGGATGTATTCGACAAGACCATCGAGCGTCAGCTCGGCCGCGAATTTGTTTCGTACGAGAGCCAGAAACGGCACGCAGATGCTCATGGCCTCCGGCAGAATCGAGCCCGCGGTATAGATCGTGATCTTGATCCGGGTCATCTCGATATTGGGCCCGCCCGAGCTGTAGTCGAGATCGCCGTCGTTCGGCAGAATGATGGCGACGGGGAACTCCTGAAGCGTCGCCGGCAGATCGGTATAGTCACGCGCGCCGCCAGTCAGCCCCGTGAGCTCACCGACCTTCGTCTTCAGCGTGGCAGCCCAATCCTCATAAGCCATAGCAGATGCCTAAATAAGCGCGCCTATCGTGGCAAATTGGAATTGCAGATCAGCCGTAGCCGCCTCCTGAATGACTGTGACCGTCGTTTCTGCCGTCAACGGTATGATAATTGGAGGATCTCCCTGAGCCAATTGAAATCCCTTGCTAGCCGTCGGCGTCGTTCCATCCAGCGTATAGCGCACATTCTGGTCCAGAGCCTGCATAAGCAGTAGATTTGCACCTACAGGCGCTAGCGCACTGAGACTGACCGCGCTCGAAATAACCCTGCCATCATCATGCGGGCCTATCGGTATGATGTTCATTGCGTCTCCTTATGGTACTTCTGTTTCCCATTCATTCGCATTCGCGGCCAGATACGCCCGGCACGCATCCCCGCTCTCCATCCACTTTCCGCCAAAGGCCCAGCGGGTCTGTTTCGCCTTACTTACGGCGATGGCATCCAGACGTCCTTCCGGGAACACTCCCTCGGCGATCACCTTGGTTCCGTCCAGCGATGTGCGCGTGTGCAGTCTCCGGGCTGGCTGCGGGTCCTCGGGAGAACCATTCAGCGGAGACAATAGTCCCTTGAGTGCATTCTGCCATGCGTTCAGTGGCATCGCCGCCGGCTTCTCCAATAAAACATATCCGTGCCAGTCCATCACACCACCGCCAGCGCAGCTACTTCGGCGGGCGTCAGCGCCCTGTTGCCCAGCGGGACGTACTGGATGTTGCCGAACCAGGGCACCTGTGGCGTTGTATTGAGAGCGCCAATTACCACTCTGCTAGAGACGAGTGCTCCAGACCATGTTCCTAGTCCAGTAAGTGTGGCTCCTACCTGAGCGCCGTTCAAATAGGCGATAGCCACATCATCGGCCTTGTGCCATGTCAAAGTCACGCATTGAAACGTAATCGGTGTACCAACCCCGAAGTTGCGCTCCTTGAAGACCCCGCCTGCCGCATACACGGCATACATGGAATTATTCGCGTCCTTGTAGAGGCTCACATAATTGCTGCCATCAACCCCAAGCGTGACTACATCGTGTCTCAGGCCATCCGTCCACACCCCCGCATTCGCCACCTTGATCCAGACAGGCCCCAGCGTCCCCTCGGCCCCGTTGAACGCCGCCGCCAGCCCCGCCGAGTACCAGTTGACGTAGTCGTTGACGCCGTCAAACAACGGACAGGTGCGCCCATCCCCCATGCCCGGCTGGCCGAGGGTGACGCCGATGTAGGCGCCGTGGCGACCATGACCTGAGCGGTCAAAGGAGACCACGCCGTTGCCCTCACCCATCGTAAGATAGCTGATAAGACTCGAGCCAAAGATCGCCCGGACCTTACGGGCGTAACCTGGTGAAACGAAGCGTTCTCCGAGAAGTGGGAATGTCATGTCAGACCTTCAGCGCGTTGGCGATCCGCTCAAGCGCCCTGGCGAAGAAGCCATCGATCTCTTCCCGGGACTCGCGAAAGCCCCTGAATAGGAACCGCCGTGCCTTCACGCCCGTCCGAGCGATTTTCCGGGCGGCCAGGAAGGCATCCATGCCGTTCTCCGACGCCCATTGCTCGATCTTGCTCCCTGGCCCACTTGGAGGCCAATGCGGATCCGTCCCGAACTCGAGGAACCGAGCGTAGAAGACCGGGTTGGAAACAACGCCGTAGACGTCGCCGGCGCTGCCAGCATATTGCCCAACCTTGTGCCGGAAGCTCCCGGCGACCTCACCCGTAAGACCGACAGGCGCATTCTCCTGCGCGTGCGCCCCGATCGTTCTCACGCTCTGAAGCATCGCGGGCCGCATCTCTTTGCTCGCAAACGCGTCGAAGCGGTCCAGTTTCGCCACTTGTTCGCTCAGACCTTTGGCTTGCATCTCGTAGCCAATCATACGGGCCCCGGCTTTCGATAGTTCCAGAGCAAGCGCTCCGCCTCGGGATCCATCCCCCGGACGAAACGCAGCCGGCCCAAGTCGACGTCGGCCGACGCATCCGCGTACCCCTGCAGGGCTCTTTGCAAACGCCTCACGGCCATGATGGCTGCAGCCTCCTTCACAGGCTCCGGCGGCCGCCAGACCTCGATCGCCTTCCCCAACACATGAGCCGCGTCGGTCGTCCCGTTTCGTCCACGCAAGACCGTCAGGGTCACGGTGGCAACATCGGTGCACTCGAGATATTCAAGCTCAATCCGAGCAAGCATCCCCGCGGCCACTGCTGGCGACACTTTGAATTGGTCATCGCCCGTGGCATCAGCCGACGCCGTCACGGATGTTGCGCCAGCGCCAAGCGGGTTATTTGCAACTGTCAGCCCCGTCGCTTCAAACGCCAGAGCACGATCGTCGGCGTATGCCCAGATCCCGGTGAGTTTCAGGCTCTTCTTCCCGGTCGGCCATACCCCGATCTCCGTGCCGTTCGGGTCGATCTCGAGCATGTCATAGCTGCCCGGGTGATTGTGGTCGCCCGCCCGGGTCAGCATCCAGTTGCCGGCTTCGGCGAGCACGGTGTAGGTCGCGCCGTCATCGTCGGAATACGCGAGCTCCGAGATGCTGATCACGTCATCGATCCACAGGCTTCTCTTCCCATTGCCATTGAAGTACCGCACCCCGGACCAGGGATAGAAGACACGCCGGCAGAACCGGTCGATGTCCCGGCTCGCGTTGCCGGCCATCCGAGTCAGCACGTCGTCGTATTTCGTCGTCGCCGCACGGATGGCGTCCGGCGCGTTGTCTTTGATCTCTGCCGGGCTCACATAGAGATTCATCGCACTCGCCTCGTCTCAAACACTCCGGGCGAATTCTCCAAAATATACACGCTGATCTCAGCTCTTCTTCCGCCTGGTCGCCGGCGGCATCGCCTCGTTCTCGGGCGGCTCGATCGCCGCGGCCTCCGCGGCGGGCTTGATGGTCTTCGCTTTGACTTTCTCGACGAGACCAGCAATCCCCGCGTAGACCTGCCGATCGACCTCCAGCTCCTGGCCCTCCTCGGCGTGGATGGTGCGACCGCCGATCTCTGCCACGAAGCTTTTCAGCGCGATCACCTTCATCTCTGTCTCCTCTCAGGCCTTCACGGCCTCGGCTTCCCTCATCTCGGTGAGCAGCTGCTGCCACGGCCGCGGCTCATAGCCAGTCACCGCTTGAAATTCGGTACCGTCAAGCCGATGATCGGCCCAGGGTTCTCGAGCGGGCCTGATCTCCAGGCCGCAGCCATACACCTCATTGATCCGCCGCAAAAGCTGCCACTTGCTAATATCTCTGCCGCAGACATTCCAAACCTTGCCCGCTAAGCCATCCAGAGCCGGAATCACATAGACCCCGATTACCCTCGCCAGCTCATTCGTGGTGAGCCCGCTCCATCGGACATTGTAGTAACCGTCGACTGCGCCTTGCTGAGACAGTATCCACTCAAGGAGACCCCGGCGCCGCTCGAGCTCATGCCCGATGAACGACGTCCGCAGGACTGCACCGTGCTCCAGGTTCTCGCCGAGCCGCTTCGAGGCACCATACCAGTCGTCGTCCCCGACGCAGTCCGTCGAAATATGCACGAGGCCGATCCCCAGGGCTCCGCACGTCTCCGACAACCAATGGGGCAGGACGGCGTTCACGAGGATCGCCTCCGACAACCAACCTTCGACCGGCCGCTGGCGGACCCATCCGATGCAGTTCACCACGACGTCGGGCATCATGTCCTGCAGCAGATTGTCCAGTGCCTCTCGATCGGTGGCCTGGAAGTATCTCTGCAGGCCGTAGCCTGTCAGCACCACTGGCGAACGCCGGCACGTCCCCATAACTTCATATCCGAGGCCAGGCAGATCGAGAGCCAGCCGGTGCCCCAGCGTGCCTTGCACCCCGAGGATCAGAACTGTGCTGCCAGATCCCATCATGCCGTCGCCCTCTCAGGCCAAAGCACCGAGCCGTCCTCATCGATGTGCCCACAGAGCACACGGGTCGACGCTTTCATGCTGTAGCCCGCCTCGTAGACATCCCGGGTCCACCAGTTGTCGCAGTAAGTCCCGTCCTCCACGCGAAAGTCGATGGCCTCGAGCACGTGACGTTGGATTAGGACGCACGCCAGTCCGGATCCGCTGCATTCGATCACGCCCTGGCGCAGTGCTTCTTGCCACAGGCCCCGGATCGTGAGACTCTCGCCGGTGTTGCGGGCTTGGCCAGGGTAGCGCTCCAGGATGTTCACCACATGCGACCAGGCCTTGTTTCGGAACACCGTGCATCCGTAGGCCACGTCGCATTCCAGCGCCGCCAGCCGGGTCAACGTGTCCGGCGGCGGCACGATATCCGACTCAACGACCAGCATTGCCTCATACGGACCTCGCAGGAACGCCTCCCTGCCCCGCTGGTACTGGTGCAGGTGATCCTGCACCCGATCTCCAGACGGGTTATCGCGCTGGAGCAGGAGGGACAGAGGCCCCTCCCACTCCAGCATCATCAGCTCCCTGACCGTCTCAGGTTCGAGCCGGAGTACGGGCGTGAAGATCAGGACATCCCTGATCATGCGCTCGGATGAACTCCATACCCGATCCCGCCGGCCGTCAGAACGCCGTACACCGTGCGGAACGAGTACTTCAGGATCACGAGCCCATCGACGGAGTATGGATCTCGGATCAGGCGCAGCGCCGGTTCCTCGCGGAAGCCAACGCTGAACCAGTTGCCGAAATACACCGACTTGGCTGATGCCGCGATGGCTGCAGCCGCCGTCGACAGGAAGACGGGATAGCCCAGGATCTCATGGGCGAACGCCCCGCCCGGCGTCTGAGCATAGAGTCGCGGATTGCCCGTGATCGAGGCGATGTCGCCGAAGGTCGGATTGCGCATGACCCACTTGCCCGACCCCGCGTCGTCCAGATAGAAGCCCAACGCGCTGTTGAAGACGATGTCCTCCGGCTCCCCTGCGGCGATCGCTGCGGCTGCAGCGAACGTCTTGAGTGCTGTCCCACTCGCTGCGACCTCGGTCAGCAGGAGCGTGTTGTGCGTCACCCCCATCGCCCGGCCGATCCAGTCGGCGATCGCCTCCATCAAGCCGACGTCTTCATCGTCCATCAGCTCTTCGGTGAGCTCGACTTTCTTGGTCTTCTTGGCCAACGTGAAGGCCTTGTTGCCGAGGACCATTGCATCGCGCTCATAGACGGTCGTATGAGCGTCGGCCTGCTCTGCCGTCGCAGCAAACACGACTGGGTCGGCGTTCTCATAGGGGAAGTTGACCGTGGTCCCCTTCCCTGGAACGGGCCGCACACCGAGCTTCTCGGCCAGCCGGATCTCATTCCGCCGGGCTGCGATCATGCCGGCGAAGCCGGTCGGCACCGCGGAGCCACCATCGGCCGCGGTCGTGATGTTCATCGTGCTATCAACGGCGGCGCGCATCTCCGACCGAGTCGGCAGATGGATAACCACCGCGGGGCCCTTGACGTCCTTGTCGTCGGACTCCCCCAGCATCTCCCGGACGCCGCCCGTATCGCCGGTGCGCACGTAGTGCGCCATCGCCCGAACCTCCGAGTCTCCCCGGGGGATCCGGCTGAACGCGGGCGCCTGGCGAGCGCCCAGGCTGCCCTCGAGCCCGCTGAGGGTCTCGATCCGCTCGGCTCGTTGCAGCAGGCCTTCGGCCTGGCTGAGCAGACTGTCATACGTATTCTGCTCTTCCTGCGTGAAGTCGCGGGTCTCCCCTTCCGCGGCGTTCACCATATCGCCGGCGTTCACGATCAATGCTTCCCGTTGGGAGCGAAGCTCCCGTGCATTCTGCTTCATCACTTTGGTCCTTTCTTCAAGAGTTGGAGTTCCAAGACACGCCTGCGAAGGGCATGGCGCGCACGCGCGACCCTGCCTTCCGCATCTTCATCCGCCGGGTGGCTCCCCTGAGCCGGCGCGGCGGTGACTTCGCTCTGAACACGATCTGTGATAGCGTGCAACATCCGCAGATCGTCCCTGGTAGCCATTCCCTTCTCGATCCGCTCGAGCGATCTGACGAACTCTGGCAATTCGGCGACCGGTACCCCAAAGGTCCGCAGGTCTTCCCGCACTTGCACCGTAGTCTGCGGATAGGCCGGAAACGTCACTGGGGAGACGTCGTAGAGAGCAACCTCTTCCAGCGTTCGGACGAGCTTGTCGTCGACTGTCTCCCAGTGGTCGCGCATCACCTGAAACGCAAAGCTCATCTGGTCGACGTCGCCGCGGTCGATCGTCACCATGAGATCCCGAGCCCATTGCGTGTCGGGCGGCAAGATCTCTATCCCAAGGCCAATCGGATCCTCCCGCAGCGTCAATGTCCCGCTCTTCGTCCGGCCTAGGACATAGTTCGAGTCGTGGTTCCATAGGCCCCTGACGTCGGCCTCCTGAATCGTCTTTGTGAAGGCGCCCGGCTGGATCTTCTCGTAGAACCCCCAGAGCTCGACGCTCAGCTGATCGAATACCGCGGCATAGCCAACGATCTTCCGCTGGCCATCATCTCCAATGACGCGCATCTCCCGCAGCGAGAATGATCGTTCCTCTCGAACCGGCATGGGCCCCGCCCGGAGATCTGGAGGCTCGACGTCTGCGTCCTTCAGGTGAGCAGCCAGATGGCTGTAGACACCTTGGCGATCGGCATCCGGAATGTCCGCCCCGCCTCTTCCACCATTGAGCACACCGATCCCGGTCTGGCAGGCCTTCACGTTGGCGGCGCCGACGTCCCCGTCACTGTCAACCACGTGATTGATGAATTTATAGGCCGCCTTCGTCTCCGGATCCCCGTCCGGATCCTGCCAGGCGAAAGCCGATTTGTAGTAGACCTCGCCGGCGTCGACCTTCAGTCGTGCTTCATTCGCCGGCCCATCCCAGGCGCCGTCGTCTGTCTCGGTGTGATGAACTGCGATCGCACTCATATTCAGACCTCCGCCATGACCATGCAATCGCATCCGCTGTGCAACGGCGGATGCCTGACGTCGAACTCCGATGCTATCGGCCGATCAGCCCCATCGGGCTGGAATTCGGACCCAGCGCCAAGGAACGTTTGCTGGATCCCAACAACCCGACCATCCATGCTCGAGCAATAGGGACAGCTCTTCCCGAAAGCATGCCACCGCAGCAGTGTTACGCCAGCCGCAGCGAAGAGCGATACGGCCATCGAGTTTCCCGAGCGCACCGTCTCGATATCAGCGATCTCGTTCGGCCGCACCTCTTCCCACTCGCCGAACCGCGCCTCGAGCGCGGCCACCGGATCCTCGCCGGCCGTGATCGCGTCCTGCAGAACCGACCGCACTTGAGCCAGGCTGATCCCGATGTGGTGGGCCGCGAAGTCTTCCACGTAGGCCTTGGCCAGCACATCGAGCTGCTCATCGGAGAGCGGATCCACCCCGATCTCGTCGGCTGCATCGGCGACAACCAGCTCGCCATAGGACCGAAGGACGGGCTGCATCTGCCGATGAATGAAGTCGCGGTGTTCCTCGTAGAACCGATCCAGCCACAGGCTCAGCGCCGGCACGTCCCGTTTCCGTAGAAGCGCCTTGGCCTTCTGCAGGATCTCGTTGGCCTCGCGCCGAACGATCTTGCCGGCCGTCTCGGCGAAGAGATCGTGATACGCCCGCGCCAGGCGCCGACGCCCTTCCGGTGACCGCTGGTCCAGCGTCACTCCTCGGGCGGATAGTGGGTCGGGCTCAGCTGTTAGTTCAGCTGCTACGGGCTGATACCCTCGCATTGCTGCCAGGACACGATCTGAGCCGGCCAACCTGGCCGGGATTAGATTGAGCGGCACCAGATAGACGTCCCCACCATCAACCGGGTTCATGTTCTCCAGCTCGCGGATATCGTTCGCGCTCAGCCACCCATTCTGGCGACCTTGGGCGTAAGCCTCGTAACGAGCCACAGTGTCGCCGCGCAGCAATCCGTCGACCAGAAACTCGGGGAAGAACCGTGGCCGATCTCGCTCGATCACCAGATTCTGATGAATTGATTGTTCCCAACGCACCAGCCAGGGCCGGATCGAGTGCACGACGAACTCGATCGATTGGTGCTCAATATTGGAGAACGTCGCCCGGTCGAGATCCGCCAGCATGTGCGGCGGGATCCGATACATCCGAGCAACTTCTTGCAGCTGAAACTTGCGGGTCTCGATGAACTGCGAGTCCTCTGGCGGGATCCCGACCGCGGCCCACTTGATCCCTTCCTCGAGGATCGCAACCTTATGCGACTTGCTTACTCCTGAGTGCTTCGCTTCCCAGTCCTCCCGCATTCTTGTGTGGGCTTCGGGGCTCAGCGTCCCGGGATGCTCGAGTACGCCACCCGGGCGGGCATCGTTTCCGAAGAAACGCGCGCCGTACTTTTCCGCAGCCAGACCCAGACCGATCGCCTGGCGCATAAGTTGGATCGGGCTGTAGCCAATCCGCCCGTCCGAGCCGAGCCCATGCAGATGCCAGATAAATCCTTCATCGAACCACTTCATCTCGCTGGTAGGCATCTGATACTGGTAGGCCCAGCGGCCCTGATTATTGACGATCTGCAGCATTCGATCTGGCCGCAGTGGGAGTATTTCCTTCACGTGGCCGGCGCCGTTGTAGTCGATGAGCGAGTACGCGTTGCCCCAGAGCCCGAGATGTCCCTGCAAGGTCTCCCAGGTCTCGAAAGAGGTCATGTCTCCGTTGGGGCGTTCCTTGAGAAGCTCGTAGAGTGGATACTTGTCTGCGCGCCTCTTGCCGCGAGGCATTCGCTCGTACATGATCAGCGGCAGGCTCGCGATGGTTTCCGCCAGGATGCGGACGCACGCAAAGACCGCTGAGTGCGCCAGTGCCTTCTCGGCATTTACCGAAACACCGGAGTCGGTCGACGCCGTGAGCCCGAGCTCGACCCACTGGTCGTGATCCGTCAAGGACAGGTTCGTCCGCCTCTCTGGTGCTTTCAGCGATCGGTTCGGCCAGAGCATGTTCTCGAGGATGCTCATGCGCTATGCCGCCTCCAGGCGATCACGATCCCGGTCGAGAGCAGGACCGCACCCCCGATGACGAGGCCCCAGCCAACGCCGGCAACCGTGACAATGCCGGCCATCAGCACGATGAAACCCGCGCCCGCGAGCACGTCCGGAAGCGCAGTGCTCATAGGTCAAGAAAGCCCCGCTGCTCGTACACCGACTTGCCGCTCCCGTGCCGCACGGCTCGATCAAGAGCCATGATCCCGGCGACCATACCGTCGATCTTCTCTCGGCTTTTCTTCTTGTCGGGCTTTACGTTGCCGGCCGGATCCTGGGAGACTTCCATGTTGTCGGCCATCCACCGCATCACCTTGTGGCCACCATGCGCGAGCTTGCCGTCGAGCGTGAGTCGCAGGAGTTCCTTCGTCGGTGCGCCCATGCTCACAAAGCCCTGGCCAAAGGCCACCATCGTGAAGCCTGCCCCCACGAGCTGCTGACTGATCTGGAAGGCGCCCCAGCGATCGAAGGCGATCTCCCGGATGTTGTAGCGCTTGCCCAGTTCGGCAATGTCCTTCACGATGACGCCGTAGTCGATCACATTGCCAGGCGTCGCCTTCATCAACCCATCCCGCACCCAGGCGTCGTAGGGGACCCGGTCCTTGCGCTCCCGCTCGATCATGTGCTCCTCGGGGATCCAGAAGAACGGCAGCCAGACGTGGAGCTCTGGAGCTTCCGGATCCGGCGGGAAGTCGAGGACGAATGATGCGATATCGATCGTGCTCGCCAAGTCCAGCCCCCCGTAGCATTCGAGCGTCTCGAGATCGTACGGCACGGCCTGGCCGTCGCATGCGTCCCAGGCCTCCATCGGCAGCCAGCGAACCTTCTGCTGTGTCCATTGGTTCAGGAACAGACGCCTGAAGGTGTTCTGATACGCGGGCGTCAGTTGCGCTCGTCGACATTCCGCCTCTAGGTAGCTCTCCTGGATCGACACGCCAAGATTGGGATTAGCCTTGCGCCAGACCTTCGAATCCGTCCAGTCATCTTTCTCGTCGGCCGAGCGAATGTAGGCGAAGTACTCATCGTCCTCGATGATGCCTTCAAGGATCTGTTGAGCATGTCTGTGCTGTTCCCAACAAATCGATTCTCGATCGAACCCCGCCGTCGTGATCGCAACAACCAGCGGCTGCCGCCGGGCCCCGGTCGCGGTGACAAGGACATCCCAGAGATTGCGGTTAGGCTGTGCGTGCAGCTCGTCGAAGATGACACCATGCGCGTTGAGCCCGTGCTTCGTCGGGACGTCCGCACTGAGCACACGGTACACACTGCTCGTCTCCGGAACAACGATCGAGCGCTTGAAACGCTCGCAGCGTTGCGCAAGCTCCGGGGATTCACCTGCCATCTGACTGCCCAGATTGAAGACGATCGCTGCTTGCTCGCGATCGGCGGCAGCCCCGTAGACCTCCGCCCCGGCCTCGTCATCCATGAAGAGAAGATAGAGCGCAATGCCCGCCGCCAGGGTGCTCTTACCGTTCTTCCTGGGCATCTCGATGTACGCGATCCGATACTTGCGCGTGCCGTCCGCCCGTTTCCATCCAAACAACGGGCGAACAATCTCATCTTTCTGCCACTCCTCGAGAACGAACGGCTCACCAGCCCATTCCCCCTTGACGTGCTCGAGTAGACGCTCGAAGAAGCGGACGGCCAGTTCCGCGGCATGATCATCAAAGTAGTACGCCTTCGCGGCATCCTTCTTGCTTTTGCCGTTCTTGCGACCGTTGCCACCACTCATTCAATCCGCGCCTTCCCGTTTCTCACCGTGTTGCGGCCTTCTTGAATAGCACATCCGCAAGAGACATCTGCTCCATGTCACTCGCCGTCACCCTCGACCGGCTCGATGGCGTTAGTCCAAATTCCAGGCATAGCTTCCGGAGATCATCCATTGCCTGGCGAGCGATCCGCACGTAGGGACTGACGGTGAGCGTTCCATGCGCGGTCCAGGCCGTCATTCCGTGCTTCGTAACCATCCTCTCAGCCTTCACCCACCTGCCGTATGCCTGGCAATACGCGGCCAACGCAGCACGATCAACCTCGGTCAGAAGGCCATAGCTGTAGAGCACCTGGGCCATCCTCTTCCATTCCGCCTTCGCCTCACGCACAAGATGTGTGGGACAGGTTGGCAACGAAGCAGGAATGCGAGCCTCGCTCTTATTGAGCGAGCGTTTGCCGGGATTGCCGGCGAGTTTCTTCATGCGAGTTGGCTTCGGTTTACGTCCCCGCATTTCGTGACACCGTTTTCCCAATTACGCGGGCGCATGCGCGCTGCCCACCCACGTTATACAATTTGAACCTAGCAGAGATTGAACCCACCTACCCCCAGCTCCCGCGCCGATTCCGTTCATGAGCTGTCTTCCTCGAGTGACAGGACACGCACAAGCTACTCAAGTTAGCCTTGTCAAGCCGCGCTCCCCCTTCGGCCAGCGGCACGATGTGATCAACATGGCTGGCGCGTTGTGGACTCGGATGTATCTTGTCTGGGTCGGCACACCACGGGTGCGCCCGGATGAATGCGTTGCGCAGGCGACGCCATGCCTTGTCGTATCCCTTCTCAGACGGCGCACCCCGCGCCTGCTCTGCCTCATTCCTGTGCCGGATGCACTTCGAATAGTTGCCCTCAACCAGCTCTGGGCAACCAGGCGTCGAGCAGCCGCGGGGTGAACGCCGAGGCACTGTCTGCCTACTTCTTCGGGGCAGCCCGTGCCTTCAGTGCCCGAAGGGTAGCGAAGCCTGCCTTCTCAAGGACGGCCCTGTAGAGCACGTCGTACAGCTTCGAGACCGCAGCCCAAGCCAAGTAGAGGGCAGCCGCTGCAGCGTTCAGGAAGGTGAACATCGCTGTCAGATAGGCCGCACTGTCCTCGCCCCATGTGGGTACGGTTGGGATAACGATCGCTGCGAAGCCTCCAGCCAGGAAGACGAAGACCGCACTCAGCACCAGTGAGACGATCTCGATGGCCAGCCGTGGCGGTTCCTTGCCGGTCTTGGCCCGATAGACCTTGATGCCCTGAACGATCAGGGGGACGAGCACGAGGAAGAGGATCGTCCCGAGAGGCTCGGGCAAGACCACATCGAACAGAGGACGGAAGGCCATGAGCATGAGCGACATGGCCACAAGGACGAGCAGGTAGATCTTGAGCTTGGTTTTCATCTGGCTTCTCCTCAACGCGAAAGGCCCGGCACCGACTCCCTGAGAGAGTTGATGCCGGGCGCAAGCCGACTGTGCGATAGCCCGGGCCGGATGCCCGTTCACCGCCGCTAATTTGTTGCCGACAGTCTATCCCAAATCACCCCCATCCGCAAGCGAGCTGATGCCGAGTCTTACAGCCGACATCGGATCGGACACAAACCTGCGTTCTGCGCTGCATCGGGGACAGACGAGTTCCGCCCGCCACACAAAGGCATGATCGAACCGAAGCGCCGTCCGGCCCTTGTACTCATACACTGGGGCCAGCGCCAAGCCGCAGGACAGGCAGGACAACGCAGCCATCGCCTGCCCAAGAAGAGCGGGGCTTGCCTTGGATCCCTCTAAGCCAGTAGCGTAGATCACCCTCAATTCACTCATCGGCCACTTGCGCCTCCTCGCCCACCTCAACTAGCCATTGCGGCGGATACTCCGGCGGAGGTCCACTGCCCACAAGATGGATCCGCTGGGACGTAACGGGCGTAAGTTTTCGGGCACATCGATCGTCCCCGTTTCGGCCACGGTGTTCGAAGACCATCCCCGCGGGCCAAGTCCCAGCCTTCAAAGTCTGTCGCATGTCCTCCGCGCTGAACCAGCCATTGATCCAGACTCTGTCCGGGGCATCGATACAGATATACCCCGTCGTTCTTCGCTTGCGCAGCCTAGCATGTAGAGCTGCACACTCATAGCAGAAGCGCCCACGCTCCGGGTCCAGCGTCACGCCGCAACTTGCACAGAATCTCTCAGGCGGGCGCCTGGGCATCGTTGAGGGTCTCCAACTGGCTATTCAGTCCACAGGGACATCGAGACCCTAGTGAACCAATTAGCCCTGACGACCGAGAGCCAGTCATAGTAGCCTTCCTGATAGGCGACAGTGATCACGTTCGATGGCTGGACATCTCTGGAGAAGTCCAGCTTAGGCACGATGGCCCCGAATGCGGTGTCAGCGAACGGCAGGTTCACGCGCAGCAGATAGAGGGTCTGTGACAGCCGGTACTCAACCGCAAACCAACAGACACCGCCCGCCACGGCGATCTCGCACAGATCGAGATACTGGTGCACTCGCCGCCCGTCGAGCATCCAGGTCTTCTTATTGCCGGTCGACTTGGCATCGAACGCGATCATCCGCCCATCGATGCAACCGTAGTAGTCAGGCGCACCCTTCGCCGGGGATGGCGTGAACTCGGCTTGGCCACCGCCTCTCGATCGAAACCGGCCCCGGATCTCGTTGTGCCGCACCCAGACACGCTCTCGGTTCCAATAGAGCGAGTGCGCGAAGTCCAGCAGGTCCTCGAGCGATTGACCAGCGATCTGCGAGCGCGCAGGGGTCATGGCTAGGGCCTGTACGCTATGCTTCCGTAGACAACAGAGAGCACTTCGCCGCTCGCGTTGTCCCAGACAGCCCACACACCATCGTCGATGCTGGCTTCGATGGCCGTAGTCTCGGCGTCCTCGAAGTCCGGGAACTGTCCGTCATCTGGCGCTGGGTTCTCAAGTCTTCCGATGCTGTATGGTTCGGCCATAGTTCATCCGCCTCCTGTCCGCTTACGTCGCCGATTGCGACTCGTCAAGTTTCGCTTGCGCTTCCGAGCTCATTGCCCCTCCTCCTCGCTCGCCGCCGCAGGGCTCTCGGGCGCACGGCCCCTGGCTAGGGCGCGTAGGTCCTCTGCGAGTTTTGGGAATTCCGCCTCACAGGCATCCGCGTAGGCCCTGATTGCCGGAATAGCGCTGGCATCATGGTCAAGGTCTAACACAAAGAAAATGCAATCCCGGTGCTTTCCCGCAATATCGTTCAGCCTCCGTACCTCGTACTTGCGGTATAAGCCGCGTTCCTCATCTCTTTCCGTGCTCATCGGGCCTCCCTTCATAACCTCCGGGACTTCATCCGGGCTTGCTCCCCTGGTTGTCGTCGGGCATGGCGAGCATAATCGGACTTGGCTTTCGGCCCTTGACCGTCAGTTGGTGCGTGCCACTCGCCCACATCTGTTCGGCGCTGACATAGCATGTGCCCTGACAGATGATGATGTAGTCGTTGAGGACCTCTCGGCTTTCGCTTTCACCAGTTTCGAGATCCTCGACTGTCACCCGGATGCCCTTGTCAGTCATGGCTTCTCCCGCTACCGAATGTCCTCTGCCGAACCGCTCGCCGCCGCAGGGCTACCGGGCAACGCCGCGTACTCGACGAACCGACTATCACATTCGTCCATCGCTATCTTTGCTGGCCCGTCTTCCTTATCGGCAAATGGCCCCAGGATTATGGCCGCATAGACAAGTGTTTCCTCCGCGCGCTTGGCCCACTGCTCCAGCAGTCGGATGCGCTCCCGCAATGCCGCAGCCTCGGAACGCTCTTGCTCCCAAGCAGCCGCACACAAGCGCAAGCTCTCGGCGATGGCAATCTCCTGAAACTGGACACCTCGGAGTATGAGATTCGCCAACGCCTTCAAGGCGCCTGGGTTTACGACGGAATCTGGCTTTTCCATGCCTGGTCTCTCCGTGCTCATCGGGCCTCCCTGGTATCCTGCGCAGTCCTGTGCCCAGGCTCCAGCCACGGCAGCCCGAGCGCGGCCAGGAACGCGCTCTCCTCCAGTGTCGGGATGATCAGCGGACAGTCCGCGCCCCTCGGGCATGCGTCCTTCATCTTGCGATGGCCATGCAGCAAGTAGCCGTCCGCCACATGCCTTCCTAGACGCAGCGCCAACGTCACGACCGCTCGGCTGAACTCTGCGGGCCCTGTGCGAATGACCATCGCTCCGCCCCAGCCCGCCCGGGTCACGATGAACAGATCGCAGCACATCCCGGTCGCATAGTGCACCAGACGCTTGTAGCGTGGGCCATTCCTCCGCAACACAGGATCAAGGCCCCACTCGCCGAGCTCGTACAGACTCGGCAGCCGTTGATCAAGCACGTTGACCGTGGCGCTTTCGCCCAGTTCTCCGAAGAGATCCATCGTCTGCTGCCGCTCGTATCGGGCGATAGCCACAACTTCCAGATCCTTGCATTCCTCTTTGCCTCGGCGCACGCTGCCGGCGATGCTTATTCGAGCACAGGCAGGCGCGAGTGCTTCGACCAACTGCTCGGCGAGCATGAGTGCATCCGCATGCTTCATGGCTTCACTCCAGATCCTCTACAACAACGGACACCGGTCTAGCTTCCAGCCGGCCATCGCTGTTGTAGAGCAATGCCATCAACTCACCCATGTCCCAGCGCCGTCCGCAATCTGTGCACTCCATTCCGGTGAATGAGACCTGGATTGCCAGCACAGATGTGACTGCTGTGACGATTGCCTTGATGTGTGAATGACTGCACACGCGCTTACTCCAGATCCATCCGGCGCTGCCAGCGATCCCGTTCGCCCCGAGGATTGATCTCGAGCTCGCCCGGATGCGGCGGCTCGTCCGGGCCCGACGTCACATGCGCGGCCGAAGCCGAACGACTCACGGCGAGCGGTTCAGTCGCAAAAGCGATCGTCTCCGCGTCCGCATCCGGCTCGAAGATCAGGCAACCGCAGGTGCGATGTTCGCAGCGGCCTGATTGAAAATGACAACGCCGATGGTGTCCACAGATGCAGATCATTGTCGGATCCTCATCCGCTCTAGCCGCTCTCGAACCCTCGATCGATAAGTCACCGCATCCTGAGCCTTCCCGAAGATCCGCCGACTGAAACGTCTGCGCAATCCATCCGGCACCGTCAAAATGCTCCGGAACCTCTCGGGTTCCCATCGCTGCCGGCGAAAGCGCACATAGCCGGCAAGCTCGTTCACCATCCAGGTCACACCCGAGGTATCGACAAAATGCTTCATGCGTCATCCCAGTAGTAACCGTCGAACTTGGATTCCCGATACACCCGCCAGCGAACGCTACTGGCTGCACCAGCGCGTTTCTCCCTGCGTTCCCGGGTCTCGGGCTGCTGCAGCGTCCGTGCTAGATTCCTCGAGCGTGTCATGGCCTCGAGATTGATGGCCCTGTCGTCCAGAGAGTTACCGTTGCGATGGCGCACGATCCAGCCCGGAGGCACAGACCGTCGATGACTCTTCTCCCAAACGAGATGCGACCGCGCTCGCCAGACGTTGGGCTCACAGACCTTGATCCAGCAGAGGTTGCCCTTCCCCACGGCCTCGGATCCAACCGGCACCCAGGTCTGCGGCTGATTGCGTGGCTTGAATTCGGTCTGGCGGCTGCGATGCTGGCCCTTCCAGCCTTGCCGCGCGCAGTCCTTCGAGCAGAATCGCTTACGCCGGGCGAGGGAAGGCTGCACTGTCATGGTTGCACCGCACACCGCGCAGCGCTTTAGGACACTCATGCGCTCTTTCTCGCCTCATCCAGACGCCTCTGTGGCGCGAAGTCCCCGTTCAGCCAGATGCACTCAACACGCTTGCGGGCGCCGTCGGCGAAGTGCCCCCGCTCTCGGCGTTCCCAATCGGAGAAGAGCTCGTCGTAAAGATCGGAGCGATAACCGCTCAAGACGACCATGCCCCGCAGATCATGTAAACAGTCAGCAAGCTCTCGATGGTCCCCGTCGTCCATCTCGAATTGACCATACTCGAGCGGCTTCCTGGAACGGCTCGGCTGTCGGCTGGAATGAACATAGGGCGGATCCACATAGTGCAGCGTCTCCAACGAGTCGTGCTGCCGCATCACATGGATTGCCGGCATACTCTCGATCACAACCGCGGCGAGCCGTTCGACGAAGACCGGGATTTCGTCGGGATAATGCGCCCAATCATGCGCCGGCGTTGTTCCGCTGCGCCTGCTGTTGGCCCTGAACCCCGTCGAGTTGCCCGCGCCCATCGAGGCCGAGCTGAAGCCAGCGAAGGACCGGAAGATCGTCATGCGGGCGCGCTCAATGGGATCCTGAGTGGCAAGCCAGGCCTCTTCTGTGCATCGGCGAAACTCATCACGTGCGAATGGCGTCAACCGGATACGCCGCTCAAGCTCCATCGCATCCTCGGGTTGCCTGAGGACACGGAAGACGTTGACGACCTCGCCCCGAAGGTCGTTATAGACCTCAGAACAGGATCTCGGCTTCCGCAACAACACCGAAGCGCCGCCGGCGTAAGGCTCAACGTAGATCCGGTGCGGCGGGAAGTGCCCGATGAGCCAATCAGCTAAACGGAATTTCCCGCCGACGTAGCGCACGATAGGACGGCGCGGGATCACGCCTGGCTCTCCGCTTCCGCCGGCGCTGGCTCGGCGACGACAAAGCGAACTTCCTCGCACATCAGGATCCGTTTCGCGGTCGTCCGCATGCGGTCGTTCAACCAGGCAGCCTGCGACTGCCGATCCTCCCCGACGCATGCGATTGTTGCGATCCCATCAACAAGAGAGACAACCTGGGTCCGCTCAATGAATGTCACGAAGACCGACCGGGAGATGGTTCGTTTCAGCTCTTCAAGGGCCCGAGCCCATCGTGATTCATCCGAAAGGGGTGCAGACCCAAGTGCAGAATTCGCACCCTTACCGTCTATTACCATTGGTTCTTCAGGGCCAAGATCAAGAGAAGGTACTAAGAGGTATGGGTGCGAAACTGCGTATGCACTTCGCACGGGTGCGCCACCCGCACTCCCGCCAGATGTGGCGGGAGCAACAAGCGCCTCCTCCACAATTGCGGGGGGGAGTGCGAAATCCGCACCCCATCGATAAAACGGCCCAAGCGAATAGATATTGCACCCTCGGGGACCAGCTCCGTGGTCAATCGTGAGTTCGCCCGACTTTTCAAGATCCGGCAAATGATCCAATAGCGTGCGCCTACCGACGCGCGCCTTTTTGGCCAAGTAGTCCAGCGAAAGGAACGTGGACCGTGTTTCCCGATTGATGCTGTCGGCAATCGCCACCATGATGAGCATCGCGCTGCCGTCTTGTTTGCTATTCTCAAAGACTAGACTGAGCGCGGTTGTGCTCATGAGACGCCCTTGGCTCGATTGCATGGCATGCAAAGCGTCTGAAGGTTTTCCGGCTCGTCTGATCCGCCCTTCGAAACCGGGGTGATGTGATCTATCGTCAAGGCCGACAAGTTGTCGCATGACTGGCATTTAAAGCTATCATGTTCGAAGACTCGAACGCGGAGCTGAGGCGATAGTTTCGTCCTCCTCGATACGGGCGAACTTGGTAGACCAAGGGTTCGTCGGACAATTCTCCGGACCATCTGGCCATTTTCGTTGTTATCAAGCGCATGTTCAAACAGCAACCGAGCAGTCTCCTCGCTCCATCCGATATTCATGAGCAGGTCAACAACGAATGGCCGAGGCACTTCAATCTCGCTCATGCGTTGATCTCCCCGCCGCACGGGAACCTGCAGCCGATCGCCGTGAAGCCCTCCCAGATCAGCCAATCCTCGGCGGTCGCCAGGTAGGGCCGGATGACCAGGGAACGAGTGCCCGGCCGGCGGACAGGCAAGCCATAGCGCGGCTCCTCGTAGACTGAGTAGACCTCCAGGATCCCGACGGCTTCGCTCACACTGAGGGGCTTGAAGTCCGTGTTCATGCCAACGCCCACAATGCGAAGGCCACAATGCAGGCCACGACGACGATCGTCGCCATGAGCATGACGAAGTCGCCGAACAGCCAGGCCGGATTGCCGAAGGCGCAGCGACGCTCGCCAGCTAGGTAGAGCGGACTGGGAGGAACCTCGTCATACTCAGACGTGTCGATTTTTCCCGGGGGAAAGCCGCCGACGTCGGTCATGATGACGTCTCTATAAGGACACAGGGGAAGTTCAGACGGAGGTCGGGCTGCACCGCCTCGTCCAGCCATTGCCTCGGTTTGCCCAGATGCTCGACCTCCCACATCTCGTTGATGATTCGCTGAGCGGTATAGCGCCTGGCTGTTGCCTCGCGCCACCACGGAGGCTTCGGAGGATCGTCGCGGGCCGCAAGATAAGTCTTGTGATGCTCCAGGATCATCACCCACGGCACGACCATGTGCATGCGGATCTGCGTCATCAGGCCATTCTGCGCCGGCGCGAGGAACAGCATCTTGATCACCGGGCTGTAAGTGCACTTCTGGCCCCGGGCCATGCGAACAGCCTTGCCGTCCTGCGGGAAGATCCCACAGAAGTGCCTCAACGATTGCGGACCTGGTGCTAGAGCAATCGCCCCCCCCAGCTCGGCCAGGATTCGATACAGGATCAACGACGGGAAGCCCGGCATGCTGTCAAGCCACATGTGCCACTTCTCGGGGATCTCTTCGCGTGCAAAGCGTGCCACATCCCTTGTCGCAAGCTTGACGCCCTCGTCCATGCCCCCGCCCGCGATCCAACGATCGCTGGCCGAAGCGTACTGATCCTCGTTGGCGATCCGTGTCTTCGCCGCCTTCCGTATGTCTTTGAGTGCGGTCTCCTGGCGACAGGCATTCCGGAGCTTTGGGTAGATGTTGATCTCGTGCGTCATTCGCTTCCTCCTCCGAGCTGAAGCGGGGACAGCTCAACTATGGTTACCACCGCTCGCGAGGTCCCCGCTTCAGCTCCGGCCAGGGACGATCGAAGCAACAACGCATTTGCATACGACGCGCGCAATCTGCTCAGACGTGGCCTCGATCGTCCGTGGCCAGCGGGAGGGCGGCAAATAAGTGACGGTTATCATTTCCTAATCGGCCGTCCCCCCGTGCTCAGTTTCCGTTCGGCCCTCAACCAGCGGGCCCATGCTCGGCAATAAGCCGCCAGCGCCGTAAGATCGATCTCCTTCAACATGCCATGCTCAGATAGAACCTTCACCATTCGGTCCCACTCTTTCCTTGCTTCCCCCTTGAATCGCTTCGGGCATTCCGGCATTTCGCTCATTCGTTTCCGCCTCCGAGGATGGGGAAGACAGCGCACTCGTGGTTATCAGGCCTCACGTGGTCTTCCCCATCCGCAACGGCCGATAGAGCGCGGCGGCACTCGATCATTGGTTATCAGCGCTCAGGTGGCCACCGCGTTCCATCAGGCCGCTTTCTTCTGCGGGCGTTCCAGCCGTTCACGAACGCCGGCGAGAATGCGCCTCGATACATCCTTGAACAGGGCCGCCCAGTCGGCGCCGTCATTGGCCTTATCAACCAACGCCTTGATCATCAGGAGCGTGCAACGCTCCACGGCTAGGTCGTGCCGATGCCTCAAACCTTCCGCATCCTTGACGTAGCCAGCTCTCTCGCTGAGATATCCAGCTCCTCTTGCCTCGCGTCCGATGACCTGCGTCCATCCGCCCTTGTAGACGGCAAACCTGGTCACGCCCGCGAGCGCTTGCATCAGGCCTTCCGGGGTTCGTGCCTCATCCCGCATCCGAGCGAGCGCGATATCGTCGATGTCGTAGCCTTCGTCGATCGCGTCGAAGATATCCTCCCGCTCGCGGATGGTCAGCGCCTCGGGGACTTCCGTGAACACAGCCTCCGGTACATCGACCGTGATCCTATCCATGCCAATCCTCCAATGATCAGAAATCATGCGGGCCGGTCCGTCGGCTCCCCGACGTCGGGAACAACTGCCCCTGCTCGAGCGGCAGGGCCTTAAGCGCTTCGAGGCCGCGCTGCCTCTGGAGCGAGCACGTCTGCAGCGCCGTCTTGGCCGCCCGCTCACGCTGCGCCAGCGATCGCTCGAGCTCCTCGGCAGAGCCAACGATCCAGTAGCCGGCAGGGCTGGCTACGGAGGCGATGAGCGCGCCCATCCGATCGTTCCGCCTCAGCCACTCCACCGCCCGTCGGCACCTGCGATCCATGTCGCTGGGGGCCTCCGATCCAAGACCGAGCCGGCCGACAACTTCATGGGCGAGCTGCTCACGCCGGATCGGGTTGGCCTCCCCAACATGGCCGAGCAGGACGCGCTTGACCATCTCTCGGAGCTCGAAGGGCACATCGTGAACAGGCTGAACCGGCGCGGCACTGGCTTGTGAAGTCTGAGGCATCTGGTCCATCTTGGCTATTGTTCGCCGAGGTCAGCGGCGCGAGAATCGCCTCGGCTGCCGGCGCGCTCGCGCCTGGGGGCGGCGGCTTGCTCCTGGTCGTAATCGCCCCTACGAATCTGCCCAACCAAGCGGTGTTGGTCCTGAAGACGTCCTTCGACGATCATCAACGCGTCCCGGATCCACAGCAGGACGTCGGTATCGATCGCCGACAGGTCGTCGAGACCTCCACGCAGCCAATAGGGCACCCGGCTTTTCGGTTGCACTGTGTCGGCGATCCATTGGCTTACACGGCCGAGGACGTAGGCAATGAACATCGAGAGGACAGCGATCGTGACGGTGGCAGCTAAGGTAAGCATCCGGCTCCTCCAAGGACAGCGATGGCGATGATCACATCCAGAACCAAGACAAGAAGAGTGGCGAATAAGGCGAGGCGAACGAGCTTCTGCATGGCGCGATCCTCCGAAGTCTGTGACAGGCGACGGGTTCCCCCTTAGCATGAGGAGTGGGGGAGAGGGCTGCGCCACCCTCTCCCCCGTCCAAAGGAGGAGAGAACGGATGTCGCCATTCATCCGCCTCGCCCCAGCCACCAGGACTGAGCTCTGCGAACGCCGCCAGCTCATGGGGGGCCTGGTGGACAGGGCGAGAGAGACGAACGACAAGGGGACAGCAATGAGAGCAGCGATTGAACAACTGATGAGCGCCCGGGATTGGTCCGCCGAGACCCAGAGACTCTACCGATATCACCTGATCGACTTCGAGAGCTGGCTGAGGAAGAGGGATCTCCCCTACCGCCAGGCCACAACCGAAAGTATTCGGGCCTGGCTTGATGGCCACGAAAAGTGGTCAGCCTCGAGCCGGCACAATGCAGTCTGCGCACTCAAGGCCTTCTACCAGTTCACGGTCGGCGAGGCGGCATCGCCTACCCGCGGGATCCGAGTGCGGCGCAGGTTGCCGCCGATGGGCCGTACCCTCAGCGAGGCCGAGGTCAAGCAGCTCCTCGCTGCGATAGACACTTCAACCGCCGGCGGCGTCCGGGATCTCAGCATCCTGACACTGATGCTAGACACCGGGCTTCGCAGCAGCGAGGTCTGCCGCCTACAGATGGATCGTCTCGAGAGGGACAAGCGCGTGCTATCGGTGAAGGTGAAGGGCGGGGATTGGAGCTACCGGGTTTACGGCGAGTACACCGCGGCCTGTCTCGAGGCCTGGCTCTCGTGCAGGTATTGGATTGCCCCGCTGAGCTGCCAAGTGGTCTACGTAGGCTTACGGGGGAGGGATGCCGGATGGAGGTTCACCCGGATCGGCCTGCGAGCGATGTGCTATCGCTGGAGCGAGCGTGCCGGCATCCGCCGGTTTTCGCCCCACGCCTTGAGGCGCACGTTCGCTACCCTGGCACTGAAAGGCGGAGCCCCGACCCGCCTCGTGCAGGTCGCCGGCGCCTGGCGGGATCTCGACATGGTCGAGCGTTATTCCCGGGCGCTGTCTGCCGAGGATTTCCGCGCCTGGGCTCCAACAGATCGAATCATGGGAATCCGGGGTTGAACGAAATAGGCACGACGTTGCCCAAGCTCGGGAGCTACTACCCCCAGCCTTGGATCTATCAGTCCGTCTGTTGGTAAGGTTCCCCGTCGCCCGCCCCTACCAGAGCTCGGCGACGGATCCGCAGTCACAGTCTAGCGGCTCGACAAGGCCCTCCGGGATGGTACTCTCGGGGGGTTTTGTCGTCCCCTAGCTGCCGGCTTTCTCGATCAGATCGTCGAGCGGGATCTCAAACGCCCGGGCTATGGCCAGCGCCGTTTCCAGGGAAACGGGGGCCGCCTCACCGCCGGCCTGCTTGGCGAGCCGCAGCACCGTCGGATAGGAAAGCCCCGACCTCCGCATCAATTCGGAGATCGACCAACCACGCTCTTTCAGCAGCTCGGGAACGCGCAGGCGCACGCTCCCTTGCGTCATCAGATCCTCTCCGCTCATGTCGCCACTGTACACCCGGTACCACCGTCCTGTCAAGAGGCCTTCGAAACCCCATTGACACGTCCTGTAAAGCTGGTTTATAATGTGGCTGAATATGTTTGGAGGCAGGAAAGATGGCGAAAATGACAGCCCTGGAGGCTCAAGAGGTTGTGAGAGCAGTCGGACAAGGCGTCGCCCGGCAGCTTTACGCGGATACGTTTTGGAGGAATTCGGCGATCGATGGCCTAGTGCAGGCGGCCGAGGTCCTCGGCGGCGACCCGCTTTGGCTGTGCCTAGCATACCTGAATGCGCTCCGCGATTACGGGCGCGGCGAAAGCGAGTTCGGCTTGAAAGTGCCGGCCGCCCAGCTACGCTTCGCCCGGGCCGAGACCGTACCGGCTGCGAGGTAGCTCATGAAGCGATGGCCTTGCACCCGGGTCGGCCAGGAGCGCATCGTAGCACTGCTGCACCTGATGGTCATCCGGAACAGCCTACACCCGGCCGGCGCCCGGGCGATCGTTTCCGCCCGAAATTGGCAAGGGGCGCTGATCGTGCTACGATATCTGAACCTACACCAGGGAGCATTGTCATGAGGAGCAAGCCGCTTCAACTGAAAGGCCCCGATATGTTCTTGCTACCGATCGTCGGCGAATCGTTCTATCAAGACAACATCGCCTCTATCGTAGGGAAACAGCAGCGAGACTGGAAACCCACTCACGTCGGGGGCGTCCTCGTGCTAGAGGACGAAAACCCCCGCGACAGCAATGCCGTCCGCGTCGACGTCAGGGGCAAGCCGGTCGGATATCTGAGCCGCGAGAATGCGGCCCAGTTCCGGACTCGCCTCGCCGAAGCCGGGCTGACCGGAAAGGCTACATGGTGCCGCGC
>Ga0209342_10000890_pt1 | contig 34444 bp, 34 predicted proteins | sample RifCSP16_2_FD_184023 | JGI IMG/M metagenome (GOLD analysis project Ga0209342, IMG submission 184023) | Soil microbial communities from Rifle, Colorado - Rifle CSP2_sed 16_2 (SPAdes) (version 2) | ecosystem: Environmental > Terrestrial > Deep subsurface > Rock core/Sediment | place: Rifle...
GAACCAGAAGACATTCAGCCCTGGGATATAAATCTCCGGTATCATTTGAGCTGGAGACTATGGTAGCCTAACTTAACTTTGTGTCCGTTAAATCGGGGGAAGATCACCTGTAGAAAAAGTCAATCCTGAACGAGACCGGAAAGTTGGAAGAAAAAGTGTCTTCAGTGATTAAATCAGGGCTTTGTTATTGCCATTATTATGCAACTATCTTGTGACTTTTTGGTAGTTTCCTTTTGTCATTAAATATTTACTGCCTTGATGTTGTCAAAAAATATACCCCTCCTGCAGTAAAAATAATATTAGCACCCCATGCAGATACAATGGGAGGCAGTTTACCTGCATGGCCGAGAGATACCCCCATTGAAAAGATAAACCATACTATAAACCCTATAACCACGCTTGACCCAACCCCCACTGTAAAACCTCCCTGTCTCCCCGTTCTCAGGGAAAAAGGAATACCTATAAGTGCCATTATAAAACCTACCGCAGGAAAAGATATTTTTATTTGCCTGTCAACAATATATTTTGTAGCATCTAACCCCTCTTTTTTAATCTTTTTTATATATTCCCCTATTTCTACAAAACCCATCTCTTCAGGGCTGATGCTGATTGACATAAAATCAGCAGGACTTTCAGTAAGTATAAATTCCCGACTCTTGAAATATTCAGAACCGAAAGAACCCTCATTATCAAAATTTCTGACCCAGCCGTCATAAAATATCCACTTTGTTCCTGTCCACTTAGCCTGTCTGCAATCTATTCTATCCTTCAACCTGCCATCCTTGAACCTGAATACAGATACGCCTATAAGTGTATTTGCCTCTGTATCTAACAAATCTATATTCCATATAGAACCATCATCAGACCTGAACCATATCTTATTTTTTTTATATATACCACGTTCTTCCTGTTTTTTGATATCAACCTTATAGATATGGTTTGTCAGACGATTTGTGGAAGGTAATATATATTCACTATTCAAAAAAACAAAGATACTTACTACGGCAGCAGTCATTAAAATAGGCATAGTTATTTTATGAAGACCCATGCCGCAGGATTTCATTGCAATTATCTCATTATTCCTTGAAAGTATCCCCATGCATATCACGGTGGACAGCAGTATGGTCATTGGAATCATGTAATAAACGAATAATGGCAATCTGAAAATGAGATATTTTAAAATTGAAGTCAGAGACGCCTTATATTTTATAAAGTCCTCTACTTTTTCAAAAAAGTCTACTACTGTAAAAAGGAGGGTCAGAATTATGAGGATAAATAAAAATACCTTCAGATATTCGCTTAATATATAACGACTCAGAATTTTCATTTCCTTACCTTATCTATAAAATCTGAAATTCTCATCATAAACTCAAAAGGGGTAGCCCCTCTGGATATGCTTCTGAGAAGGTATATACCAATTCCCCCGATAAGGATATTGGGTAACCATAAAGCAATGAACGGCGGAATATCCCCCTTCCTTCCCATGGATTGTCCTGCTATTAAAAGTATGTAGTCTATAACAATGAACATAATCCCTATGCCAAGCCCACCCCTGCGCCCCGACCTGTGAACCTTGATTCCCAAAGGCGCACCGAATATAGCAAAAGCAATGCAAGAGAAAGGCAGAGAATACTTTGTATGTATCTCTACCTCTTCAACGAAGGATTTTTTGTTTTCTTTCTTTAATTCCCCTATTCTTTCTTTTAGTTCTCTTATAGACATTTCCCTTGGCTCCTTTCTCATCGTTACTTTTCCCCCGCCCTTATTCATACTAATGAGAAGGTCATAAGTATGGAATGAGAGGAGCTGGTATCTCTCCATTTTATCCCCCATTCTATGAATAGTCCCATCTTTTAACTGAAACAAAAGTTTCATGGATTCTGGCGACGATATTATACTCCCCTCTCTTGCCGTGATTATCTGCGGTTCTGAATTTATCTGGGCATCGTATATGAATATCCCTTTCAACTGTGATGCCCCCATCCCCTTCTCTTCTACATACATTATCAGCTCTTTAAAGTCATCATTAAAAACTCTCTCCTTTATATTATAGTCTGCCCTTTCCATTGATAACTGGAATATAAAATTCTTAAAGGCATAATTTCCTCTATGCTGGAGATTCAACATTATATAATTGCTAACAGAATAGGTAATTATAGACAGGATAAATACCGGAAGCATAAGCCTGAAAATACCCATGCCGGATGATTGTGCTGCTACAATCTCGTTATCCGCTGATAGACGGCTGAATGTCATAAGAGATGCGAATAGCACAGAAAGTGGTATTGTGAGGGCGAGAAAGGCAGGGGAGATATAAAGGATAAGGGTAACAACATCTTTAGCCGATACCCCCCTGTTTAAAATCATCTCTGATAAAAAGTGGAGTTGGTCAAGAAAAAGAACCAGTGTTAATATTAAAACGCTTAATACAAAAAATTTAATCAGTTCCCTTAAAATATATCTGTCTAATATTTTCATAACTATTTAGTGTGTGGTGAAAAATGACATTTTTCTCAAGAAACTATTTATCTTTCTTTTTTAAAATTCTATCAGGAGGTAGCTGATAAGGCAATCTTGAAATTTCACCCACAATCCAATTTAGTATCTTATTTGTTAAATTTTGCACATTTTGGCAAAAAAATTTTACATCCGCAGATTTCGTGGATTAAAAAGATTTTTTAAAACCCTTATAGATTTTAATCTGTGTAAATCTGTGTAATCTGCGGATTAATTCCGATTTATTCGGGTTAGGATTTTGAGGCTTTTTGAAATTATTGACAGCAAGATGATGAGGTGATAAAGTTTGAAAACCTGAGAATAGATATTTTTCTATGTAATCAATGAATTGATATGTATGCTATGGCATAAAATATTTTAGACAGGAGGGATTGATGAAGGGACAAAGAATATTCTTAAATACCATCATTTTTATTTTATCTGTTTTTTATGTTCCTGCCTTTTCCGAATCGCTTGATAAACGGGTTATAGAGCATACACTTAAAAACGGCATGAAATTGCTTTTACTTGAAAGGCATCAATCACCTACAGTTGCTACTACCATTATGTTCAAGGTAGGGTCAGTGGATGAAAAGACAGGGAGGACAGGGACCGCACATCTTCTTGAACATATGCTTTTCAAAGGGACAAAGATGCTCGGGACAAGAGACTATAAAAAGGAAAAACCCCTCCTTAATAAGATGGATGAGATTGCTGTTCAGCTTGATACAGAGGAGAGAAAGGGTGAAAAGGCTGACAGAAAAAAGATAGAGAGATTAAAAACAGAACTTAAGAAGATTCAGGAAAAACATAAAAATCTGGTGATAAAAGATGAGTTTGCTGCTATTTATTCAAAACATGGCGGGGCAGGTTATAATGCAGGAACAAGCAGGGATACAACATCCTATCTAATAAGCTTACCTTCAAACAAAGTGGAACTGTGGGCTGCAATAGAATCTGACAGAATTAAAAACCCTGTGCTGAGGGAATTTTACTCTGAGAGAGATGTAGTCATGGAGGAGAGAAGGATGAGCTATGACAATGACCCTGAGGGAAGCCTCATGGAAAATTTCCTCGCCTCTGCTTATAATGCCCATCCCTATGGTATGCCCACAATTGGCTGGATGTCTGATATAAAATTCCTGCCAAAAAGTGAGGTAGAGAGGTTTTTAAAGAGCTATTATGCACCAAATAACTGTGTGATAGCAGTAGTCGGAGATATTAAACCGGAAAAAGTTATAAAAATGATAGAAAAATATTTTGGAGACATTCCACCGCAGGAGACACCAGAGAGAATATGGACAGAAGAGCCAGAGCAAAGCGGCGAGAGGAGGATAGAGGTAGAGTTTGATGCAAATCCAAATATAATGATTGGATACCATAAGCCTACCATCCCCCACCAGGATGATTATGTGTTTGATATAATAGATTTTGTGCTCGGGAGTGGCAGGACATCACGACTTTATAAAAAGATGGTAGAAGAAAAAAGAATAGCAGTATCTGTTCATACCTATTCTATGCCGGGCTCAAGGTATCCAAATCTATTCGTTTTTTACGGTGTCCCCCGTGCACCACATACAGTAAGGGAATTGGAGGAGGCATTTTATGAAGAGTTGGAGAGATTAAAAAATGAGCCTGTAAGTCAGAAAGAGCTTGAGAAGGTAATAAATCATTTAGAGGCAAGCTTAATCCGGCAACTGGGGTCAAACAGGGGTATGGCAGATACGCTCTCATATTACCATGCAATTACAGGAGACTGGAGATATATAATGACACATATAGATATGATAAAAAAAATAACTCCTGAGGATATTATGAACACAGCAAAAAAGTATTTTAAAAAGAGTAACAGAACGGTAGCGATTCTGGTGAAGAAGGAGGAGAAGTAATTGAGAAATTTCAAATTTCAAATTTCAAATTTCAAATTTTTAATATTGGCTATTGCCTGTTGCCTGTTGCCTGTTAATTTATGGGCTATCCATCCCTCAAAACTTAAATTTGAACCTTTTAAATTTAATCCACCTAATACAGAAGTAGTAATACTAAACAATGGGGTTACACTTCATTTATTGGAAGACCATGAACTCCCCCTTATTGACATGGTGGCAGTGGTAAGAACAGGTTCACTTTACGAGGCAGAAGATAAAACAGGTCTGGCGGGTATTACGGGAACTGTAATGAGGACAGGCGGGACAGTTAATATGACAGGAAAGGAGATAGATGAAACGCTGGAGTTCGTTGCGGGTTCTGTTGAGGTAAGCATTGGTATGGATTCAGGCAGTGCAACAATGTCTGTAATGAAAAAGGACTTAGATAAAGGGCTCAGGATATATGCCGATATACTCATGAACCCTGTTTTTGACGAGGATAAAATGGAGATTGAAAAACAAAAAATCATTGAATCAATAAGAAGACAGAATGATGACCCTTCAAATATAGCACGAAGGGAATTTCGGAAGATTGTATATAGCAATCATCCGTATGGAAGAACACCTACCATAGATACAATTACCAGAATAAAAAAGGATGACCTTGTTCAATTTCATAAGAGATATTTTCATCCGAATAATATCATTATGGGGATAACAGGTGATTTTAGCAGAGAAGAAATTATTAAGAAAATTGAGGAGGCATTTAAAGATTGGCAGCAATCAGATATAGATTTCCCCTATGTGCCTTCAGTAAAAAAAGATTTTAATGGTTCTGTAAATTTTGCCTTCAAGGATACAACCCAGACGGTGATAAGAATGGGGCACCTCGGGATAAAACAAGATAATCCTGATTATTATTCAGTAATGGTTATGGATGATATACTGGGTGGCGGTGGCTTTACATCAAGACTTATGAAAGAGGTCAGGTCAAACAGAGGTCTGGCATACAGCGTCTGGAGCATCTTCACAGCAGGCAAGATGGACCTTGGACTATTTGTAGCAGGTTGCGAGACAAAATCAGAAAGCACACATGAAGTTATAGTTCTGATGAAAAATATTTTACAGGAAATAAGGGAATCTCCCGTATCAGATGAAGAATTGCAGGTGGCAAAAGATTCCATTATAAATTCATTCATATTCGGGTTTACATCAAATCTGCAGGTTTTGAACCAGAGGATAAATGTCCAATATTACAAGCTGCCATATGACTATCTTGAAAAATACAGAGACAATATAGCAAAGGCGACAAAGGAGGATGTCCTGAATGCTGCAAGGAAGTATCTCAACCCTGATAAATTAACCCTTGTGGTAGTGGGAAATGATAAAAAATTTGACAAACCCATGTCAGAATTTGGGAATGTGAGTAATATAACATTAGAATCAACTAATCAATAAACCCTGAAGAAAAACTTTCTTCTGTATTTTTTGTATAAAAAAATGTTTAGATTTTTTTCTTGCAATTATATTTTTTTTATTATATAAAAGACACCCTATTTATAAAATTTAAAACTCGAAAATCAAAATTAAGGAATTATCTTTTTAAAAATAATACCAAAATTTTGCATTTTGACTTTTGCATTTTGATTTTTTATCCGGGGGTAAAGCTTGAAAGTCTTATTCTCTTCATGGAATGACGAGATAATTGATAATAGAGGCGTTGACCCTGCCAACTGGAAGGACACCCCCAAATTAAAACTACCTACCGACTTTGATAAGGAAAATAATATTACTGCATTCATTGGATGGAGCGGGATAATCCTGCTTAAAGACAATATCAATATTGTTGATATGTCCACCCGCTTCATAGAAAAGGTCCAGAGGGAATCATGCGGGAAGTGCTACTCAGGCCGTATAGGAACGGCTGTAATGCAGAAGATATTAAGGAAGATTTCAAGCGGTGAAGGGGAGGAGGCTGACCTCACACAGCTTGAAGCCCTTGCTGAAAATATATCAAAGGCATCAAAATGCTCCATCGGACAGACAAGCCCTATCTCCATACTCCATGCCTTAAAATATTTCAGGGATGATTTTGTAATAGCAGTTAGAGATAAAAAACCAGTCAGCAACAGCACGAGATACGAATCAAAATGGACAGCCCCGTGTTATGCCGCATGTTCCACAGGGATGGATATCCCCACCTATATTGAATTTATTAAAGAATGGAGACCATTAGAATCACTGAAGAGAATTAGAGAGGCAAGCCCCATGGCAGCCTCACTCGGCAGGGCATGTTTTCACCCATGTGAAAAAAACTGCCGCAGAGAAAATGTGGAGAGGGCTATCTCTATCTGTAAATTAAAGAGGTTTGCATGGGATTATGAAGACGTCCACTCGGTTTCAAAACCCGTAAATGAGAACAAACATATTAAGGAAGATAAAGTGGCAGTTTTTGGAGCGGGTCCGGCAGGACTGTCTGCTGCATATTATTTAGCCCTGAGGGGATACGGGGTAACACTTTTTGAATCACTCCCTGTTCCTGGCGGTATGGTAGGTGTAGGAATCCCTCAATACAGGGTGCCTAAAGAGGTTCTTCAGAGGGAGGTAGATTTTATTATTGATATGGGTGTTGAGATAAAATATAACACCCCTATTGGAAAAGATATAACAATTCCAAAGTTGAGGGAGCAGGGATATAAGGCATTTTTCATATCCACAGGTGCCCATATCTCCAAAAAAATGGGGGCTGAGGGTGAGGATGCAGGTTATGATGGTTTTGTAAGGGGTATTGATTACCTTAGGGATTGCGTAATTACAAAATGTTATGATGTAAGGGACAAGAGGGTGATTGTTGTCGGCGGCGGTAATGTGGCAATGGACTGCTGCAGAACACCAGTGAGAAATGGTGCAAAAGAGGTTACAGTAGTTTACAGAAGGACGAAAAAGGAATTGCCTGCAGACCCGCATGAGGTGCATGAATCAGAGGTTGAGGGTGTAAAATATATATTCCTCGCAGCACCAAAGAGGATTGTGACAGAAAATGGAAAGGTAACAGGTCTTGAATGTCTAAAGATGGAATTGGGGGAGCCTGATGCCAGTGGGAGGAGAAAACCAGTAGAGGTAAAAGGGTCTGAGTTTATTGTCCCTGCAGATATAATAATTCAGGCCATAGGACAGGACTGCGACCTCTCAATATTGAATGGTGTTGATGGTGTAAAACTGACAAAGTGGCAGACGATTGTTGCAGACCCTGATACATTTCAGACGGATGTCCCTGATATATTCACAGGTGGTGATGTCTTCAATGGTCCGCTTACAATAGTTGATGCCTGTGGAAATGCGAAGAGGGCGGCGGAGAGTATTGACCAGTATCTGAGCGGCAGTCAGGTTGCCCTTTCAGTTGACCAGAAGCTTGACAAGGTTATAAAAAAGCTTGGTGCATACAATAAAGAAGAGAAGGTCGGTAAAAAGGCAGGATGGGAGAGAGTCCCCATGCCTACTATTGAGATGGACAGGAGAGTGGGCAGCTTTGATGAGGTAGAGACTGGATATACACTTCAACAGGCAATAGAGGAGGCATCAAGGTGCATGAGGTGCTATCAGATAGGGATGGTGGCACTGGAAAAAGGAAATAGCAATGAGCAATGAGCAATGAGCAATGAGTTTTTTACTCGTTGCTCATTGCTCATTGCTCATTGCTTTTAATAGTACACTTATACTGACACTAATATGAAGAAAGTAACTTTAACAATTGATGGGAAGAAGATAGTGGCGGATAGCAAGAAGACTGTCCTTGAAGCTGCTGCTGAAAATGATATTTATATACCCACCATGTGCTATCTGAAGAAGCTTAATCCGATAGGCTCATGCAGGGTTTGTCTTGTGGATATAGAGGGTGCAGATGACCCGATGACATCATGCCAGCTTCCTGTCATGGAAGGAATGGTTGTTTCAACAAAATCTGACAGGGTGATAGAACTCCGCCAATTGATGGTAAAGCTTATACTTGTAAACCACCCTGTTGACTGCACCGTCTGTGAGAGGAGTGGTGAGTGCAGGCTTCAGGATATAACCTATGAGTTTGGAATATCAAGGCAGGATTTAAAGGCAGAGCCTGTAGAGAGGGTAAAAAAATATGACTGGAAGCTTATAAGATATAACCCATATCTCTGCGTTCTCTGTGAAAGGTGTATTATGGTATGCCATGAGGTTCAGGGGGTCTCTACGTATAAGATTAAAAACAACGGCTTCAGGTCTGTTATAGATACAGTTGATGAAAAACCTCTTGACTGTGATTTCTGCGGCCAGTGTATAGCGGTATGTCCTGTAGGTGCAATGAGCAGCGGCCTTGTGCTTCAGGCAAGGAGCTGGGAGTTGAACAAGGTAAGGAGTGTATGCTCATACTGCGGTGTGGGCTGCCCAATAAATCTGGATGTAAAGAAGGGAAAGGTTTACAGGGTAACATCTGATGATAATATTGGTATAAATAACGGGAATCTTTGTGCCATGGGGAGATTTGGCTATCAGTTCATAGATACTGAGGACAGGATTAAGACGCCGCTTATCAGAAAAGGTGATAGGCTTGTGCCTGCGTCATGGGACGAGGCATTAAAATTAGTGAGTGCTAAATTTAAGGAGATTAAGAACAGTCATGGAGGGGATGCAATTGCAGGTATAGGCTCTGAAAGGGCTTCCAATGAAGATAATTACCTCTTCCAGAAATTTTTCAGGACTGTCCTTGTGTCACACAATATAGACAATCTGCTTAATATGGAAAATAGCTCATTTGGGTCAGAGGTCTTTGAGAAATTTGACCTGCCTATCATAAATTCCACTGAATATATAACTAAATCCGATATTATATTTACCTTTGGTGCTGATGCATGCGAAGAGAACCCTGTCATCGGGAATATAATCAGGGTGACAATGAGGGATAGGGAGGCTCGCCTTATTGTGGGGAGCAGCAGGGATGTCGGGTTCAGACCGCCGCCTGATTTCAGAATGGTTTACAAATACGGGACAGAGGTTCTTCTTATAAATGGAATAATAAAGTCGATAATCGGGAGTCGGGAGTCGGAGGGGATTAAAGAATTTCTGGATTACTTAAAGGGCATAAAGTTAGAGGATGTATCTTCAAGGACAAGTGTATCAAAAGATTTGATTAAGGCTATTTCTTTAAGTTTAATTAAGTCAAAGTCCCCTGTAATACTCTGTGGAAGAGAGATATATAAACATCCAAGAGGGGTTGAGATAATCCACGCACTCCAGAATCTTGCAAACATTATAAATGGAAATATCATCCTCTACAGGGAATACTGCAATTCACAGGGAGTAAATGATATGGGTGTTCTTCCTGATAAGTATCCTGGCTATAAAAATGTAGCTGATTTGGAGGCTAAAGGGGACTTTGAAAAGGTATGGGGGGTTACACTCCCTGTAAAAGGCAGAATGACAGCAGGCAGGAATATAATAGATGATGTAGTTGACGGAAAGATAAAGGCGCTTTACATAATGGGTGAAGATATTGTCCTTCGTTCTCACAATGGAAATCAGGCAAGAGAGGCATTAAAAAAGATAGACTTTCTCATTGTTCAAGATATGTTCTTGAGTGAGACTGCCCTGTTTGCAGATGTAGTCTTCCCCAGTGCAAGCTTTTCAGAGAGGGAAGGGACATTTACAAATATGGAGGGGAGAATTCAGAAGATAAATAAGGCAATTGAACCAATCGGTGAATCAAGGGCGGACTGGGTGATAATAAAGGAGCTTGCCAATAAAATGGGTGGAAGTTTTAAATATTCATTTACTGAGGATGTATTTAAAGAGATAGCCGCAGCAATCCCTCTGTATGGTGGTATTACATATTCAAGCATAAAAAATAATGGTAAGCTTGCAAATTATCAGTCACAATCCAAAAAGAAATTTAGGGTTGTTCAGCATAGCGAGATTGAAAGTATAGGTGATAGTGATATGCCATTTATATTTTTGAGTGGAAATACATTTTTTCATCTCGGTACACTCTCAAGAAAATCTGCTGCAATGAATATGCTTACGTCTGAATGTATAGTGGAGATAAATCCTTCAGATGCTGAAAAATTAAAAATAAATGATAAAGATACGGTTACAGTAAAGTCAAAGAATGGGAATATTACAATTAAAACTAAGGTTACAAATAAATCGCCTCAGGGTGTTGTATTTATCCCTGTGAATTTTGAAAATGCACCGGCGAATATTCTTACAAACAAAAAGGATGCAGTAATAAGGGTAAAAATTATAAAGAATGAGCAATGAGCAACGAGCAATGAGTGAGGTGTAAAGTGCATATTACGAAATACGAACTACGCTTCACGAATGACTGTTTATTATGAGTGAATACATTCCAGTATTGATGATGCTTTTGCTTGCAGCAGGGACTGCTGCAGGGATACTTGTGGCGACCACACTTATTGGTCCTAAAAAGGAGTTTGCCGATAAGATGGAGCCATTTGAGTGCGGTGAGCATCCCATAGTTTCGCCAAAGCTGAGGTTCTCTGTTAAATTTTATCTTGTGGCAATCTTCTTTGTAATATTTGATATTGAGGCGGTATTTTTATATCCGTGGGCAGTCATTTTTAAAGACCTCGGTATATTCGGTTTTGTTGAGATGATGATATTCATAATAATACTGGCTATTGGATTGATATATGTATGGAGAAGGGGGGCACTGGAATGGCAGTAAATGCAGCAATGAGCAATGAGCAACGAGCAATGAGTGCAGGACAGGAGGAAGGGATTGAGAGGGTTTTAGGTAATAGTGTGCTTCTTACAAAACTTGATGCCATAGTTGATTGGGGGAGAAAATATTCCTTTTTTCTTTACCCGTTTGTTACCGCATGCTGCGGGATGGAGTTTATGTCCCTTGCAGGGCCAAGGTATGACTTGGATAGATTCGGTGCAGCACTGCCGAGATTCTCTCCGAGACAGGCAGATTTATTGATGGTAGTAGGGACGATAAGCCATAAGCAGGCTCCGATATTGGTGAAGGTTTATAATCAGATGACTGAGCCGAAGTGGGTGTTCTCATTTGGTGTATGTGCCACTTCAGGCGGCTTCTATGACAACTATGCTACAGTCCAGGGTATTGATACCCTTATACCTGTAGATGTTTATGTGCCTGGTTGTCCGCCGAGACCTGAGATGGTAATAGACGGATTATTGAGATTGCAGCAGAAAGTTGCAAGGGAAAAATGGTCAGACTGGCCAAGAGGTGAGGCACCGGTAAGTAAAAGAACGGCTTAAACGGTTTAAACCGTTTAAACTGTTCAAATCGTTTATATGGAATTAAGTGTTACTTTAAAAAAATTAAAAGATAGGTTTCCTGATTCAATAATAGAGACTCATTCCTTCCGTGGGGATGAGACTGCAATTGTGAAGAAGGAGAAAATCATAGAGATATGTAAATTTTTAAGGGATGATGAGGGACTCCTTTATAATTTTATGATGGACCTTACGGCAGTGGATTATATCGGGAGAGAACCGAGATTTGAGGTTGTATATCACCTTTACTCTCTTAAATATAACAGGAGGGTAAGGATAAAGGCACCTGTCTCAGAATCAGATTGCACTATTGATTCAATTATTTCTATTTGGATTGCTGCAGACTGGTTTGAGAGAGAGGCTTATGATTTATACGGGATAATCTTCAGAGGGCATCCCAATTTAAAGAGGATACTCCTTTATGAGGGTTTTGAAGGGCATCCATTAAGAAAGGATTATCCGGTTAAAGGGAGACAGCCTTTGATAGGACCAAAGGACTAAAAGAAGTAAGCAGTAAGGAGTATGCAGTAAGCAGTTTTTTTACTGCCTACTGCCTACTGCCTACTCTTGACTATGTCTGATTTAGCAAAAAACTTACATACAGAGCACATGGTTATAAACATGGGTCCCTCTCACCCCGTGACCCATGGGACTGTCAAGTTCCTCGTAACGCTTGATGGGGAAACCATTGTTGATTTTGATGTTGAGATAGGGTATCTCCACAGGGGATTTGAGAAGATGTGTGAGAACAGTACATGGGAGCAGGTATTTCCATACACAGACAGACTAAACTATTTGTCCCCTATAATTAATAATGTAGGTTATGCCCTTGCTGTAGAAAAACTTATTGGCATAGATACCCCTGAAAGGTGTAAGTATATTAGAGTTATTACCAGCGAACTCTCCCGTATGGCAGACCACTATACGAATATTGCAGCAAGTGCTTTGGAGCTTGGTGCCCTTACTGCATTCCTGTATTTTGTAGAGGCAAGGGAACTTGTATGGGATTTACTGGAAAGTTTCTGTGGTGCAAGACTTACATCTAATTATGTAAGGATTGGCGGGCTTAAAAATGATCTCCCCGATGGATTTAAGGAAGATACAAAAGAGGTATTTAAAAGATGTCGTGAATTATGGGTAGATGTAGATAAGCTTCTTACAAAGAACAGGATTTTCCTTGACAGGATGAAGGATGTAGGTATAATGCCCCCTGATGAGGCAATAGCATGGGGCTTTACAGGACCGTGTTTAAGGGCAAGCGGGGTTCCATACGATGTAAGGAAGGCAAACCCGTATCTTGTTTATGACCAGATAGATTTTGAAATTCCAATTGGTGAAAAAGGTGATAATTTTGACAGGTACCTTGTGAGGATGGAAGAACTGAATCAGAGTATGAGGATTATAGAACAGGCGTTAGAAAAACTCCCCTCCGGACCAATTAATGTTGATATTCCTGAATACAGATGGCAGTCAAAGGATGATATTTATACAAAAATTGAGTCTCTTATATTTCACTTTAAGACAGTGACAGGGGGTATAAGAGTACCGCCGGGTGAGGTTTACTTTCCTGTAGAGGGTGCAAATGGTGAACTTGGTTTCTATTTAGTAAGTGATGGCAATGGTAAACCGTACAAATGCAGGGTAAGACCACCATGTTTTCCACTTACTGCCGCGATGCCGAGGATGGTTAAGGGCGCATTAATCGCAGATATAGTTCCTACCTTTGATATGATACATATGATTGGCGGGGAATGCGATAGATGAATGAAAGATATTCAGTGAAATACTTTTTTCGCTTCCATTAATTTTTCTTTTGTTCTATTTTTGGAATTATTAAAGGTTCAAAGAAAAGTTAAAAAGTCGCTTAAAAAATTATTTCACCGAATTATTTAATATAAAACTATGTTTGCAGAACTTATTGAAGCAATAGCAAAGATACTTTTTATATTCGGAGTAAACATGGGCTTCTTTGCACCTATATTGGGGTGGGTGGAGAGAAAGCAGAGTGCTGTCATGCAGGACAGGATTGGCGCAAACAGGGCAGATATACTTGGATTTACGCTGATAGGTCTCTTACATCCTCTAACAGATACAATAAAAATCTTAACAAAAGAGGATTTTATCCCTGCCGGTGCAAATAAATTATTTCATACCCTCGCACCTTTTATAAGCCTAACACCTGCACTGATAACTTTTGCGGTTATACCTTTTGGTGGACAGTATGAAATATTCGGTCACAGGGTTAATCTTGTCATTGCCGATTTGGATGTCGGGATACTTTTTATATTTGCATTTGCATCGCTGGCTACCTATGGGTCTGTCCTTGCAGGATGGTCTTCAAATAATAACTGGTCTTTCCTCGGCGGATTAAGGGCAGCTGCTCAGATGCTCTCTTATGAAGTTGCAATGGGGCTTTCTATCATAGGCATTATTATGGTTTACGGCTCTTTAAAACTTACAGAGATAGGTGCGATGCAGGTGGATTTATTTAAGTGGGGCATATTTTTACAGCCCGTTGGTTTTATATTATTCCTCACCTGCGCCATAGCTGAAAACAAGAGGGTTCCCTTTGATATACCTGAGGCAGAAACAGAAATTGTCGCAGGATATTTTACCGAATACAGCAGCATGAAATTCATTATGTTCTGGATGGCTGAATTTCTGGAGGTGGTTACGATAAGCGGGATTGTAACTACTCTCTTTTTGGGTGCATGGCATCTCCCGTTTGTTAGCGGTGAAAAACTTCTATCCCTTTTTGGGTTTGCAGGACCGAATTTGTCAATTGTACTGCTTATGCTGACAAATATCGCTACCTTTTTTGCAAAGGTGATTTTCTTTATCTGGCTTCAGATGACTATCAGGTGGACACTGCCGAGGTTTAGATATGACCAGATAATGAAATTAGGGTGGAAGATAATTCTTCCTCTTGCCCTGATTAATATTTTTATTACTGGGTTAGTAATGCTGCTCAAATAAGTTTTCAGGAGTTAAGAGTTATGAGTTATGAGTTAAATTATACGGTAGGCTCTATCCCATTGGATAAATTAAAGCCTAAGAAGGTGAGAAAGAACATAGAGCTTACACTGTGGGAGAGGCTGTATATACCTGAGATAGCCAGGGGTATGATTGTTACCACAAGACATTTTATTGTGAATATGGTAGGTTTTATTTTTCCGCCAGAGGGCAAGAAAAGGAAGATATTTACTGTATATTATCCTGAAGAGAAACTGACAATCCATGTAGCCTATCGCGGTAGGCCAGTCCTGGTGCAGAGGGAAGACGGAAAAGAAAAGTGTATTGCCTGTGGGCTATGCGAGAGGATATGCCCAGCCTTTGCCATATCTATTATTGGCGGGGAGAGACAGCGTGGGAATGATATGGAGAGATACCCTGTCTCTTACACGCTGGACATGTCCCGCTGTGTATACTGCGGTCTGTGTGAAGAGGTATGTCCATATGAGGCAATTGTAATGAGTAATGAATATGAGGGGCTGGCAGAATATGACAGAGAGAACATGATATATCCAAAAGAGAAGCTTCTGGTCCCTGTGGCAAAATTGCAGAAACGGATAGAATATGTGAGGAAGATATACGGTAAATCAAATTACGATTTACGAAATATGATTTAAAATCTAAAATTGTAAATTCAAAAGGAAACCACAAGATTTCACAGATGGACACGAGATAATTAAAAGAAAAATCTTGTGATAATCTTGTGTTAATCTGTGGTTAAGTTTTTTTTAATATCTTTATGCAACAATTAATGTTTTACATAATCGGCGGTGTGGCTGTTCTTTCGGCACTCATAATGGTTACGAATAAGAAACCTGTATCTGCTGCTATGAGTCTTATTGTGGTAATGTTCTGTCTGGCAGGCATCTATGTAATTCTAGATGCCCATTTAATTGCAGCCCTGCAGATTATTGTATATGCAGGAGCTATAATGGTTCTGTTTCTGTTTGTTATTATGCTTTTGAATATACAGGAGAAAGAGGGGAGAGTGGCAAAGCACAAAATATTTTTTCAGTTTACATGGATATTGGCTACAGGCTATGTTTTTATAAATATGGTTAAATTGATAGGGGCAGGAGACCTTCCTGCGAGGATGGAAGGCAATATAGATGGATTTGGCACAACGAGGGTTGTTGCCGAAATACTTTTTACAGATTTTCTACTCCCATTTGAGATAGCCTCTATTCTATTGCTGGCAGCAATAGTTGGGGCTGTCATACTGGCAAAGGCCAAAATCGAGTAATGAGCAATGAGGGATGAGCAATGAGAGAAAAAACTCATTGTTCGTTGCTCGTTGCTCGTTGCTCATTGCTTGTTTTTTATGGTTCCATTAAATCATTACCTTATATTAAGTGCTGTGCTTTTTTCAATAGGTGCGGTGGGGGTTTTTACGAGGAGAAATGCCCTGATTATCTATATGTGTATTGAGTTGATGCTCAATGCTGTAAATCTGACCTTCATTGCATTCTCAAAATTTTTAAACAACATGGATGGGCATATCTTTACCTTTATGGTTATGACTGTGGCAGCTGCAGAGGCTGCGGTGGGGCTCGCAATAATCATTTCTATGTTCAGGAATAAAGAGACGGTTAATGTAGACGAAATAAATCTGATGAAAGGTTAAAGATGGAAACTATATTTTCAATAAAACCACTTCTTGCGGTTCTCACCTCTTTGATAGCTACAGGACTCATTCTGATGTCCGGAAAAAACCAGAATGTCAGGGAATTCTGGTCAGTTATAGCAGCCTTAATCAAATTCTCCATCGTTATCTCAATGGCGCCTGCGATCTTATCAGGCAACACTATTGAATATACACTTGTTACCTTTTACCAGGGGATAGATATTAAGTTCAGGGTGGATCCCATGGGATTGGTCTTTGCAACAATAGCATCTTTCCTATGGATCTGTACTACCTTTTATTCCATAGGTTACATGCGTTCCACAAAGGAACACGCCCAGACGAGGTATTATGCATGTTTTGCATTAACCCTCTTTGCAGCTATTTCAATTGCCTTCTCAGCAAATCTGATCACATTGTTTGTCTTTTATGAAATAATGAGTCTTGCAACTGTCCCTCTCGTTGGTCATAAAGAGACACCAGAGGCAATTGCAGGGGCAAGGAAATACTTCCTCTATCTATTCAGCACTTCAAAGTCCCTTCTCCTGAGCGGGATTGTAGCAGTATACACAATTGCAGGGACAACTGATTTTACAAGTCACGGTCTTTTAAAAAATACCCCTGAATCACCCTTGCTTTTCCTCTTATTTTTTTGTTTCCTCTTTGGCTTTGCAAAGGGTGCGGTTATGCCTGTTCACAGCTGGCTTCCCGCAGCAATGGTTGCCCCGACACCCGTGAGCGCCCTTTTACATGCAGTTGCCATTGTAAAGGCAGGCGTATTCTCCATCCTCCGAGTAATTTTTCACATATACGGTATTGATATGATGGGGAGATTGGGTCTGGGTATAACAACTGCTTATATAGTTTCCTTTACAATTATTATGGCATCAGTATATGCCCTGACACGGGACAATCTTAAGGCAAGGCTTGCATATTCTACAGTTAGTCAGCTCTCCTATATTATCTTGGGTGCTGCACTCCTGACACCCAGCAGCATGGTAGGAGGGATAATTCATATTGCAAATCATGCATTCTCAAAGATTACACTCTTCTTCTGTGCAGGCTCTATTTATGTGGCATCACACAGAACAGAGATTAGCAAGTTTTCTGGTATTGGCAAGAAAATGCCCTGGACAATGGCAGCATTTTTTATTGGCTCGTTGAGCATGATAGGTGTCCCGCCGGTTGCAGGTTTCATAAGTAAGTGGTACCTTGTACTCGGTTCCATCGAGGCAAGAGAACTCCCGATACTTTTTGTCCTCCTGTCAAGTACCATATTAAATGCCGCATATTTTCTGCCCGTAGTATATAAGGCATTCTTTGAGGAGTTTAAGGAAGACCACCACCATGGTGATCACCATGAAGAGATAAAAGAGGCACCCTATTTCATTTTGATACCTCTACTATTTACTGCATTAGTATCTATATTTTTAGGAGTATATCCGAATTATTTTTTGTCTCTCGCAAATATGGTCATAAGATGATTAAAAGATTTATAGATTTTATTGATAATGCCGAAAATATAAAAAAGACAAGGAAGCTATTTTATATTATCCTTATTTTAGTAATATTTTCAGATTTTTTTGTCCATCGTGAGCATGCTGCATTTTTCTGGGACAAAATTCCAGGGTGGGGTGCATTATACGGCTTCATCTCCTGTGTCCTGATTATAATCGTTTCAAAGTTCATTGGACATCAGGGGGGTGTCATGAAGGATGAGAATTACTATGATAAATGAGGGTATAAAAACATTATGAGCTGGTTTCATCCGTCTATATTTTTGATATTTGGGGCATTTTTAATACCGTTTCTCAGCGGCAGGGTGCTGAAGGCATATCTGGTGATGATACCTGCTTTGGTCATCATGACAATCTTTTTAATGTCGCCCGGCACCTACTGGATATATAATTTCCTCGGCAATGAAATCATATTCGGCAAGGTTGATAAGTTAAGCCTAATCTTCGGCTATGTATTTTCAATTATGTCCTTAATCGGCATAACCTATGCCCTTCACGTTGAGGACAAGGGTCAGCACATGGCAGGCTTCCTCTACATGGGTAGCTCCATCGGTGTAACATTTGCCGGAGATTATTTTACACTCTTTATCTTCTGGGAGATTATGGCATTCGCCTCGGCATATCTGGTTTTTGCAAGAAGGGAGAAAAAGGCAGTTGAGGCAGGCTTCAGATATATCTTAGTTCATATATTTGGTGGTGTGTGTCTGCTCGGTGGTATCATACTTCGTTACATAGGCACAGGCTCTCTGTTATTTGGCCCGATTGAGCATGACAGTAGTCTGGCATTTTATCTCATACTCATAGGATTTATATTAAATGCAGCAGTCCCACCGCTGCATGCATGGCTGACAGATGCCTACCCAGAGGCAACTGTGACAGGTGCGGTCTTCATGTCTGCCTTTACAACAAAGACTGCAGTGTATGTCCTTGTCAGGGCGTTTCCAGGAACAGAGATACTTGTCTGGTTAGGGACTATGATGGCACTATACGGTGTCGTTTATGCGGTTCTTGAAAACGATGCCAGAAGACTTCTCGCATATCACATTGTCAGCCAGGTGGGTTATATGGTGACAGGTGTAGGTATGGGGACAGAGATGGCATTAAACGGCTCAGTCTCTCATGCCTTCGCACATATACTTTATAAGGCGCTACTCTTTATGGGTGCAGGTGCGGTTATACATATGACAGGCAAAAGGAAACTGACAGAGCTTGGCGGTATTTATAAGACAATGCCGCTTACATTTACACTCTATATGATTGGGGGGTTTGCCATCTCTGCATTCCCACTATTCAGCGGCTTTGTGAGTAAATCGATGGTTGTTGCTGCTGCAAGCCATGAACATAGACCATTTGTAATGCTTCTTCTGACTATGGCATCATCAGGAACATTCCTTCATACAGGACTGAAGCTTCCTTATTATATGTTCTTTGGCAAAGACTCAGGCATAAGGGCAAAAGAGCCGCCAACAAATATGCTTATTGCGATGGGAATGGCTGCATTCCTCTGTATAGGGATAGGTGTATTCCCTGGCCCACTCTACTCTGTGCTCCCTTATGAGGTTCACTTTGACCCATACACAGGAGACCATGTGACAGGTGCCCTCGGCATGCTTATGTTTACTGCCCTTGGCTTTTTCATGCTCTTAAAAAGGCTTGAACCTGAACCCACCATAAGTATTGATGCAGACTGGTTTTACAGGAAGGGGAGCAGGGTGTTCATGTGGGTTGCAAACAAGCCGATTGCTGCCTATGAGGGTTATATAGGAGAGATATATAATTTATGGTTTACAAATCTGACTTTAAAATTATCTGATTTTTTATGGCGAGTTTTTGATTCCCGTATCATAGATGGAATAGTTAATAGTGTTGCAAGTATCTACCTGGGAATAACGAGTTTCGTATGGCGTATTTTTGATGTCCGTGTCATAGATGGTTTAGTCAATAATTTTGCAGAATTCTGGATAGACTTTGGAGGTGTTGCAAGGTTAAGCCAAACAGGCAGGGTAAGAAATTATGCATTTTTTATGCTCCTTGGAGGGGGTATACTTATTAGTTACTATTTATTTAGGTGAACTATTATGAACTATCAAAATTTACCGATTCTTTCAATTGTCACATTTTTTCCCCTGATTGGAATATTCATCATCTTTTTTATTCGGAAGGACAATTACAGGCTCATCCAGTGGATTGCATTTATAACGGCCTTAATTGATTTTATACTATCCGTTCCTCTTTATTTCTCTTTTGATTCTTCCCAATGGAAGATGCAGTTTATAGAAAATATCCCATGGATAGAACAGTTTGGTATCTACTATTCTATGGGGATTGATGGTATAAGCCTCCCCCTTGTCCTTCTGACAACTTTCCTATCAGTCATCGCAATCCTTTCCACATGGACAGCTGTCACTGAGAAGGTAAAGGGGTATATGATTTCTCTCCTCTTCCTTGAAACAGGGATGATCGGTGTATACTGTGCACTCGATTTCATCCTCTTTTACATCTTCTGGGAGGTAATGCTTGTCCCAATGTATTTTATCATTGGTATCTGGGGCGGACCCCGTCGTCTCTATGCGGCAATCAAGTTTTTTCTTTATACAATGTTTGGTAGTTCACTTATGCTCGTTGCAATTCTTGTCCTCTATTTTATAAACCACTCTCAGACAGGGGTGTACTCCTTCAGCATTCCGAAATTTTTCGGAATGAACCTATCAATGAATCTCCAATTCTGGTTATTCCTCGCATTCTTCATTGCCTTCGGAATAAAGGTGCCAATCTTCCCTTTCCATACATGGCTTCCCGATGCCCATGTGGAGGCACCTACTGCTGGAAGCGTAATTCTGGCAGGTGTCCTCCTGAAGATGGGTACCTATGGATTCTTACGAATCAGCTTACCTATGCTTCCACAGGCTTCTATGAATTTCATACCCTTCATCTCAGTGCTTGGTATTATAGGTGTTATATACGGGGCAATGGTCTCTCTTGCCCAGGAAGATATTAAAAAGCTTGTTGCATATTCCAGTGTAAGCCATCTCGGTCTGTGCATGCTCGGTATGTTTGCAATGAACACCGCAGGGATTCAGGGAAGTATTCTCCAGATGGTTAATCATGGTTTGAGTACAGGGGCCCTCTTTTTGATGGTAGGTATAATTTATGAACAGAGGCATACACGACTCATCTCTGAATATGGTGGACTCTGGAAGGTCATACCTGTTTTTACTATAATATTTTTGCTTGTGGTATTTTCATCCATGGGTGTTCCAGGGTTGAACGGCTTTGTCAGCGAAATACTTATCCTTATAGGGGTATTTAAAAGAAACATCTGGTTTGGTATAATCGTCACGGTTGGTCTTATATTGGATACCGTCTATCTTCTCTGGATGTTCCAGAGGGTAGTGCTTGGAGAAATTACAAAGGATGAGAACAGACACCTTAAAGATATAAATAAGAGAGAACTCCTTTGTTTACTTCCCATCATCCTTTTCATTATTTGGATAGGCGTATATCCAAGACCATTTTTAAATAAAATGCAGGCATCGGTAGAACATCTCATTGAACAGGTAAAATTCAATAATAATACTATCACTGAGGATGGGGAACAAGAGGCACATTTCAGTTATGGAAATTTTAATACCAACGATTAATTTAGGAATTATATCTCCTAAGATTCTTATAACAATCTTTGCAATAATAGTTCTGCTTTTGCATGTCTCTGTCCAGCATCTGCTTGATGGACTTAACGGAGGTGGTGTGTAGGAGATGTCTTTTACAAAACTTTTTTTGATTGATAAGAATAAACACGGTTTAATTTAAAACCATATTATCAGGAGGATTTAATATGATAAACTTTAGAGGATTTGTCAGTGCCATTTTACTCTCTCTCTATATTCTTTCAGCAACCCCTTCCAATGCATCGGAAATCACAGACAGTTTCATGGAAGCCCGCCAGATGAGTAATATTCTAAAAATGAAATCCATTATTAAGGAAAATAAAGAGAAGATACCTGAAGAAGTAAATGTGCTGATGGAGGAAGCCTTAAACCCTGAGACTCCCAAAGAGGAAAGGGAATGGAGGCTTTTACTTGCAGAGCTTATAGCACGAACCTACCAGGAGGTAACAAGGGATGCAAATCTCCTCAAAGGAGTGAAAAGAAAAGCCTTTAATACAAAACTGACCCCAGCGGTAATATCTTCTGCCACAGAGGGTTTACATATAGTAGAGATACCAAAGCCTGATGAAAATACAAAGAATATATTCAAACCAGATAATACCATTATCAAGAAAGGGGAGACAGTAAAGTGGGTAAATAATGATTCTGTTGAACACAAATTTGCTGCTGTGGCAGCTATAAGCGAAGGTTCATTTGACTCTAAGACCGTTGAACCGGAAAATAGCTTTGAATTTAAATTTGAAAACCCGGGAGAGTATTTCTATATATGTTTCATACATCAGTCTATGATAGGCAAGATTATAGTGGAGGAATAACTTTAAGTAAGCAGGAACAATGTCCCTTTATAAATAATTATGGAAATATTAATACCTACAATTAAACTGGCAACTATATATCCTGAGATAATTATAACTACTTTTGCAATACTGGTTTTACTATTACAGGTTTTCCCCACTGTTATTGGCAAAGATTATCTGGGTTACACGAGTCTCGCAGGTGTAATCCTTGCTGCAATTATAACAGGACAAGGCGGCGCATCAGGAGAAGGTGGAGAGGCTATATATTCCTTTAGCAATATGTGGGTAGTGGATAATTACTCCCGATTCTTTAAGCTTATATTTCTTCTTGGCACAGGTCTTACAATACTAATTTCAATAAAATATACAAAGGATGAAGGTATCAACAATGGCGAATATTATTCACTTCTGCTCTTTGCCACAGCAGGAATGATGCTCATGGCTGGCGGTACAGACCTTATCGTCATATTCCTGGGACTTGAATTGATGTCCATATCTTTGTATGTGCTGGCAGGGTATGTGAGAAAAAGATTAATATCAAATGAATCGGCACTAAAATATTTCCTCCTCGGCTCCTTTGCCACAGGTTTTCTGCTTTACGGCATTGCCCTTCTCTATGGGGCAACAGGAACAACAAGCCTTAAAGGTATCTCAGGATTTATATCAGAAGCCAGTTTTGGAAGCCCTATTCTAATAATGGGGATGTTACTTCTCTTGATAGGATTTGGTTTTAAGATTGCGGCTGTTCCATTCCATATGTGGACCCCTGATGTATATGAGGGGGCACCATCACCCATAACAGCATTCATGTCTGCAGGACCAAAGGCTGCAGCCTTTGCAGCATTCTTAAGGGTTTTTATTGAGGCACTCCCATCTTTGCAGGGTATATGGGTTGATATAATATGGGTTCTGGCAGCTTTAACAATGACTATAGGAAATGTAATAGCTTTGGTGCAGGATAATGTAAAGAGGATGTTAGCATATTCAAGTATTGCCCATGCAGGTTATGTATTGGTTGCTTTTGTATCAACAGATAAGCTTGGTGTTGCCAGTATATTATACTATATGCTGGCATATACATTTATGAATATTGGAGCATTTGCAATAGTTATAATAATTGGAGGTAAAGGTGAAGAGAAGATTAATTTGAAAGACTATACAGGGCTTGCATACAGATACCCACTAACAGCTGCTGCAATGTGCCTATTCCTCTTATCACTAACAGGGATTCCACCAACAGCAGGATTCATGGGCAAATTATATATATTTTCTGCTGCTATTAAATCAGGTTATGTAGGGTTAGCCACAATTGCTGTTCTTAACAGTGTAATATCAGTTTACTATTATATGAAAATAATCTTAGCCATGTATATGAAAGAACCCGAATCCTCAGTACAACACTCTCCCCTTGTCTTCACACCTGCGATGATAATAGCCCTGGGTTTAGCCGTTTATGGCGTATTAAGAATGGGTATCTTCCCTTCTGCCTATATCTCCATGGCACAGCAGTCATACCTTTCATTTTAGTTAGTTGATACTGAAAAATGACATTTTTTCATGACCCATTGCAATGCTTCGCAGCAATGGGTGCCCCATTAATTTCGGGCACACAGCGGAGTTGGGTCGTGCTCTATTTATTTGAAGTTATTCACTATGGGATAAAGACTTAATAGAACATAGATGACACGGATTACGCGGATTTACACAGATAATTTTAAGACCACCCCTTAATTCCCCTCCTTTGTAAGGAGGGGTGAGGGGAGGTAGGGGCAACAACCCCCTTACCCTCTTTGTTAAGGGGGAAATTTCACCGCCGTATTGGTTCCTAAGTAGTTAAGCTATGCAGACGATGAAATTGTTTTTCTATTTTCACTCTGTTGGGCTAACAAATCGATGAGCGAAGCTCAGCTCCGCCGTTGCCGTGGAGCGCAGCGACACGGCAACGCTTCGCATCACCGGCAGCAAAAAGCAGAGCGACGAGGAACGAGGAGCGGCGCTTTTTGCTGTCCGAGTGCATGCGATTGTTATGCGCTAATACAAATCTACACTGTCGATTTCACACGAGGCAGAGCTGATTTTCACACTCGTTACCTCTTTAAAAGAGCTAAAAGAAAAATTAAAATTCATTGTCTCACTTTCACTACCGTGGGCATATAAGCTGTGCGACTCATCTTGGGAGCTGGCGTCAGATTGAGTGGTATATGTTTGCCTGCCTTTGTATTCAATTTCTACTTGACACTCAACTTCAACATCGAGGTATGAGCCGCCCGCATAATCTGTTTGTACCTCGTAGCTCAAGGTAACATCACAATCGCGATAATAGTTGTTGCCATAACTTTCATTGCAGTCTAAATCGCCACCAGTAATTTCAACACAAACCTCGGCATTGGTCTTGTATTCTGTTTCGCAATCGTCCCCGCTAACACCTTGCGCCTTTCGACGCTGTATTTCCGCTATTAACGCACGTTCGAGCTCTTTTTGTTTTTGGATTTCTTGCGCGCTCATAGCTACACATGTGTTTCCTGTTCTCTTAAATCCTGAATTGCATTCCCAACCATTACCAAGATAATTGATGCTTGCATTTTCAGGGACGTTAACTTTGAGACATTTTTGACCTGTTTGGTAATATCCTCTGTTGCACTCCCAGCCGTTACCTAAATAATTGATGCTTGCGTTTTCTGGCGGTTGGACTTTTAGGCACTTCTGCCTGACTGGTAATACCCTCTATTGCATTCCCAGCCTCCGCCGTAAATATTGGGTGACGCATTTTCCGGCAATGATTGAGCCAATGACGCATTTGCAATAGACATACAAATTATCAATAAAGGTAACAACTTCATGGGCTCACTCTTCGCGCATAACGGCGGAGCTGAGCGACTGCGCCGAAGGTGGACAAGCCTTTTAGGCTTGGACACCGAGGAGCAGTTCGCTCCAGCGATTTGTTGGCGTGTCGCGAATCAGCGCTCAGGCAACGGAATAAAGCTTTAGTGTGGCAATACATTTTTATACCCACAGACCAAGCCAACAAATCGATGAGCGAAGCTCAGCTCCGCCGTTGCCGTGGAGCGCAGCGACACGGCAACATTTAATAGACGAATTTCCTAATTACCTATATTTCTTGCTAATATCCATTTTGTTTTTTATACCACCAGCAATATTTATTGTCAACTTGTATACTGAGTATCTTATTATTGAATAATCTTCGTAATATAATTATAATAACACTAACTATGAATTGCGTATAATATGGAAAATTTGACATTGAGGGTTTTTTTATGCGTAATCAACTATTACCTGAATTCCAAAAATTTTTAATAAAGAAAAAGGAATTAACAAGATGACCCTAAAACCTAAAGATAGAATAATTTTCCCTCTGGATTTTCCGGATATTAATTCTGCCAGAAAATATATTGAGATTTTAAAAGACCATATAGGCATGTTTAAGGTAGGATTGGAACTATTTGTAAGGGAAGGTCCTGCTATATTGAAGGTTATATCAAAAGAGGGAAAGGCTAAAATCTTTTTGGATTTAAAATTTCACGATATTCCCGAAACAGTTAAAGGAGCTGTAGAATCAGCAAATGCACTTGGTGCAGAATTTATTACAGTCCACTGTGATGAGGGGAAAAGGCTTTTGGGGGCTGTGGTAGAAGAAGCGAGGCTAAAGCCTCGCACTGCAGAGGGAACCAAGGTGCTGGCTGTTACTGTATTGACGAGTTTATCAAGGGAAAGCTTAAAGGAAATGGGGATGAGGGAAGAATTTCAGGACCCGATGGAACTTGTCCTGCACAGGGCAAGGATTGCAAAATCTGCCGGTTGTGCAGGTATAGTATGTTCGGGACTTGAGGCTGGATATATAAAAAAAGAATTGGGGAAAGATTTTATAGTCGTAACCCCGGGAATAAGACCTTCATGGTCAATAGTTAAAAACGATGACCAACAGAGGATTACCACACCTTTTGAAGCCATAAAGGCAGGTGCTGACTATATTGTTGTAGGCAGACCCATAAGAACAGCAAAAAACCCGGCGGATGCCGCAAAAAGGATTGCAGAAGAAATTGCCATAGCACTAAGAGAATGATATTGCCATTCCTTTGCCTGGAATATGACAAAAGTTTCTATACGGAAAAAGATAGGGCAGATGTTTATGATAGGTTTTCACGGGACTGCCCTGTCTGAGGAATTAAAAGAAATTATAACAAACTATGGCATTGGCGGGGTTATTATCTTCTCAAGGAATATAGAGTCCCCTGAGCAGATTAAAGATTTAATTAATTCCATACAGAAATTATCCATTCAAAAAAATCAAATACCCCTCTTTGTTTCTATTGACCAGGAAGGAGGAAGGGTATTCAGGCTCAAGCCGCCTTTCAGACAATACCCTTTTTACGGCAAACTGGGGAGAGCGGGTTCGGAAGAGTTGGTAATGTCAAATGCCCTTGCGATGGCAGAGGAGCTTATTGAAATAGGTGTAAATATGAACATGGCTCCTGTGCTTGATGTAAATACAAATCCTCAAAATCCGATAATCGGAAACAGGTCTTTTTCTTCGGACCCTGATATGGTATCCCGTCTCGGCACTTGTGTCATAAAGACATTTAAGGAGAAGGGTATAATTGCAGTTGGCAAACATTTTCCCGGACACGGTGATACTTTGTCGGATTCTCATCTTGAACTACCTGTTGTAAATCACAATATTGAAAGGTTAGAGGATATAGAGTTAAAACCATTTATCCATGCCTTTAAAAATGGTTTAAGGGCAGTTATGACAGCCCATGTTCTTTATCCTGCTCTGGATGCTGATTATCCTGCAACTCTATCAGAGAGGATAATAAAAAATATCCTGAGGAAGAAATATAGATTTGATGGGGTAGTAATTACTGATGACCTTGAGATGAAGGCAATCTCAAATCGCTATACTGATGAGGATGCTGGAATCTTATCTGTCAGGGCAGGTGGGAATATCCTCCTAATCTGCCACAGCCATGATAAACAGTTGAGGATATTTGATTATTTGCTGAAGGCTGTAGAGAGTGGTGAGATAAAAGAGGAAAGGATTGAAGAATCTTTTAGCAGGATAATGAAATTGAAAAAGGAGGCAATACGGCTTAATCAGGTTGAGATGTAACTTTTATCACAGTCTTAACATTCCCCCTTACATTAAAATCCCCCAATACTTCTATAGAGCGTGGCTTTAATATCTTATTTAAATCATCATATATTTTATTTGTTGCCGCCTCATGGGATATGTATTGATTCCTATAATTATTCAGATACATTTTCAATGACTTCAGTTCTATTATATATTTGTCAGGGATATAATTTATTTTGATAGTGGCAAAATCAGGATACCCTGAACGGGGGCAGAGACATGTAAATTCAGGAAAACTGATTTCAATCTTATAATCCCTATCCCGATAAGGATTATCCCATACTTCTATTTTTGGATTTTTAATCGCCTTTTCACCGTATTTCATAATTTCATTATATAATTAACCTTGAAATTTAGCCAGTCTCTCCTCCATCCTCTTCTTATGGGTTCCACCCCAGAATATCTTCCCGCATTTCTCACACCTGACAAATTTATTATAATTCTGGTGAACATAATCCGGAACCTTCCCTGCTGTTTCTTCCTTTGGTATGGAGGTCAGGGGTGTATTACAATTTATGCAAAAGGTGAATGAATTTTCTTTCAGATTAAGTCCAAAATAAGTTGCCGTATCTTGAAGCTGTCTCTCCACAATATCTGCAGTAAGCAAAAGATATTGAATCCCTTTTTCTTTCAGGAGTTTTTTATTCCTTTCTACTAATATATTATTTCTGGTGAGAATGACCCTCTCCTCCTTTGATGCAATCTCAATTATTCCATCCATCTTTTCTGAATTGTATAATACTGTATTATAACCAGCAATCCTGAGCCATCTGGCAAGCCTGCCCATTGTAAGGTCAACTATAAATTTCATTTTAAAAGGTTTTATTCATTTATCCAGCGGACTCCTGACACCCAGAATATTCTTTGTTGCAACATGGGTATAAATCATTGTTGTCTGGAGATTGGTGTGTCCAAGAAGTTCCTGAATAGTCCTGATGTCGTATCCTTTTTCCAGAAGGTGAGTCGCAAAACTGTGTCTGAGAGTATGCACCGAAGCCTGTTTTGTAATACCCGCTTCTCCAACGGCAGTTTTGAAGGCCTTTTGAAGCGATGCAGGATGCACATGATGCCTCCTCACAATAAGACTGCGGGGATCAACTGAAATGGACTTTGACGGAAAAAACCAGAACCAGCCCCATTCTTTTCCAGCATTGGGATATTTCCTTTCGAGAGCACCCGGAAGTTGAACACCATTGATATTTCCTTTCCTATCCTTATCATAAAGATTCTTTACTTCTTCAATGTGTCTGATAATATCGTCTTTCAGTGAATCAGGCAGCACTGTACGCCTGTCCTTATCGCCTTTCCCCGCTCTTACTATAACAATATTCTGCTCAAGGTCAACATCTTTGATGCGAAGCGTCAGGCATTCCTGAAGGCGCAGTCCGCACCCGTAGATGAGCATAGCCATAAGGCGCTGTATGCCCGCCATTTGGTCAAAAATACTTTTCACTTCCTTTATGGTCAACACCACAGGAAGCCGTCGCCTCTGCCTTGCACACACCGCACTCAGGGTATTTTCAATGTCTTTCTCCAGAACATAACGGAACAGGAAAACAATTGCATTCAATGCCTGATTCTGTGTGGAGGGAGAGATTTTTTTCTCAACAGCGAGATAACTCAAAAAATCCTGAAGATCACTTGCTTCAATATTAGATGGATTCTTTGTCCCAACAAATCCCTTAAAACCGCGGAACCATGTTACATAGGTCTTTTCTGTGCTGTATGCCCTCTGTTTTAGCCTTAAAACCTTTCGCATCTTTTCTTCAATAGTTTTCCATTCCAAATGGCTGGCTGACTGTTCCTGACCAAATGTTTTTGCCTGATGCGAAAGAAAGTAGTTATAAAGCCTTAATGCCATATCTGCCTGTTTCACCTGCCAGTCCTCATACCTTTTTTCCATGTGTGAGAGAAATTGCTGCTTCTGCAATGAGCTGATATGGTTTTCATTGGATATATTAAGAAAGGAGTAACATTCCGAGACCCACTTCAGATAGAAGGGAATGTATTGTGATTTAACCGTATTTTTTTGTAGAAGAAACTCCTCAAACCTATCCAGCATAATAAACCTTTAAATTATATAGATGCGGTATAATTATTTATTAGAGACTGTTACGAAAAAAACTGAAAATTCCATTTTTTTAAAAGTCTAATGTCATTTGAGTATACAGTTTTTTCATCATTCTTTTTGCCTTTAATTTTGTGTTAGATTTCATACCAGCAAATAGAAGAAGGATTTGGCAAGCATCAGATAGATGTCCAATAATCCTTGCTAACTTTAAGCTGTTGACAAAGAATCTGTTCAGATAGAGTTTATTTTTATCGTTTTCAAAACCTCTTTCAACCTGAGGTCGTATTGTTTGTAATAACCTTTGGGAGACCTTTGTATGAAGAGGGATGATTCCAAAATGGTGTTCGGAAGTATAAGGGCTGACATAAAATTCCTGATAGCAGTTTCCATATATCCGGCAAGAGATACAAGCAGGATTATCAAGAGGGGTAGCATAACAGTGCATTTTAGTCTCGGAGTTATAGCCATCCCACGATAATGGGATACCTTCGGGACATTCTGGACGGTTATAATCAGTGTATTCTTCCGGAGGAAGCATATTTTCACGAACCCTTGTTAAGACAGCAGTAGAGAATTGTTTTCTTAACTCCATTTTTTGCTCACTACTGATATAGCCCATGTCACCAACAACTATATCAATATGAAGGAACAATTCATTTTGAGTTTTTTGAATCATCGGCTTTAAGAATCCCCCTTCATAAACATTGGCCGGTTCAATAAAACTGATAAGAGGTATCATAAGATTTCTGCCTTTTATCTTTAGCCAGAGGCGTAAGGTATGTTTTTATATCCAATAAAGTAAGGGCTTTGACCGCTCTTTTTAGTCCTGATGCCTTTGGCAGCTCCTTGTGCAGTATACTCCCTCGGACATTTGCACGGAAATCTATCTCAGTGTCAGGTATATGAGGAGAAATTTTTTCTAAAACAGGGTCTACATCGAACTGTTGTTTTGTGTCTTTATTCATAATATTCCACTCCTTTCAAAGTGGAATATTAACAGATATTTAAGATCAAATCATCTATATTTGACCTTTTATTAGCTCAATCAAAAATTAGTATGTTTATCCTTACATTTCAAGTAGTTATAGATTTTTTCGTAACAGTCTCTATTAAGGATAATTATACCGAATTATCTTATCAATTCCAATGAATTTTATCATAAAAACCCTTGACAAGACACAAATCGCTATATACGATATTGCTGAATACAGAATAAGCATAAAAATAAATGCGTGAAAAATGGAATATACACAATACTTCATCCATACTCGAAAAAGGCCGGATAGGGCGTATATTAAAGATGAATGGATTGAACAGGTCATAAACAATCCTGTTCGCAGTGAAATCCAATCAGACGGAAGAATCAAGAAATGGGCAAAAATCGAAGACGCAGGTAAATATCTTCGTGTCATATTACTTGAAGATGGCAAAACGTTCATAACGCATTTTTTGACAGAAAATTCAGGGAGGAGGTAACATGAATATAAAGTATTTTTCTGATACGGACACTGCTCTGCTAGAGTTTTCGGGCAATAAAATCGAAGAAACGCGGGAACTTTCTGAAAATATCTACATTGATTTGGACTTACAGGGGAATATTGTTAGTATGACTATTGAGCATGCCAAAAAGGTAGCGCACCTGCCCGATATTTCATATCAACAATTTGAGAAACAAAAAATTACCGCATAACCAGTCACTGCACCCGCCAAAAAGCTGGTGCTTTTTGGCGGGTGAGTTTAAGCGTTTTCGGTGTGCTGCGCCCATCCCATCAGGGGAATCCCGGCCTCTTGCGTTCCGATTCAATGTTGAAGGGCATCGGCAAGAGTATAAACAGCTATTGTTCTAAAGTTGATAATTGAGGTGTGAAGATGAAATACTATCCACATTAGAAGACTGGAAAGACTGCAATGAGGTAAAGCCAATCATTAATGAAGAAAGGACATGGCAAAGCATATAAATAAAACCCAAATGCATAACAAGTCGCTCCAGCGGATAGCAGAATAACGCCGCCGCACAGCTTTCAAAGATACCTTATCATTTTGAAATTATCTTATTCTATCAAAAAACTCCTTCATATCTTCAATAGAATCCGTTCTGACACAATCAGGCAGGGCTGATAGAAATCTCTCCCCATAAAACCTCGTCCTCACTCTCGGATCAAGAATCGCCACTATCCCTTTATCACTTTGTGTCCTTATCAATCTCCCGAAACCTTGTTTGAACATGAGGATGGCATTTGGTATCTGATAATGAATAAAGGGGTTTTTGCCGTTCTCCTTTAATTTCTCAAGCCTCGCCTCTGTTACAGGGTCATCTGGAACCTGAAATGGCAGTCTCACAATAATTACACATTGAAGTGCATCACCCGGAATATCTATACCCTGCCAGAATGTATGTGTGCCAAGAAGAACTAAGTTATCACCATTTTTAAATTCTTCAATCAGCTTATAGCTGTCCATTTCCCCCTGTCTTAAAAAATTTAAACTGTTTAAGCGGTTTGAACTGTTTAAACGGTTCAGTGCATCATATGCCTTATTCAGCATCTCATAACTGGTGAACAAGATTAAAGTTCTGCCATGTGTAATATTCAGAATGGATTTTATGCAATCTATAACATCCCTTTTAAATTCCTCTGTATCCTTTGGGTCAGAGATGCCATTCGGTGTATAAATCATGACATTCTCTCTGTAGTTAAAAGGGGAATCAAGCGCCAATTCATTTCCACTATTCAATCCCACCCTCTCTCTTAAAAAACTGAAATCTCCTTTAACGGAAAGTGTAGCTGATGTGAGTATTACAGGTTTTATATTCTCAAATATCTGCTCTCTTAAAATTGATGATATATCAATTGGTGTGGCGGCTATCCTTATTCTCTTGCCGTCTATCTCGCCCCAATATACATGGTCAGTTAATGTCTGAGATATTATACTGTCTATATCGGATGAGAGGGTAATACATCGGTCAATCAGAGACAGTATCTCCTTTTCATCCTCATAATTCTCTGCTGATTTCATTAATGGCTTAAGCCCCTCTGATAGATTTATTAAAGGCTCTTTTAGTAAATTTGGGATAAAATTTTCCACCCTTATCCTTTTTGTTGTTCCATCTAATTTTTCTGACAGGACACCAAAGAACCCATCTCCTGCCCGCCGCACCTTATTTGTAAGTAGGTTTATCTCAGATATAGTATGGGGTGTCAGCCATTCCAGTCTCGAAATCAGCCCCTTTTTCGTAAACGGGTTTGATATGGTATTAATTAGATTTTTAATCCTGTAGTTTGATACCTCTATTCCAAGATAGCCTGACGCTATATCCTCCAATTGATGAGCCTCGTCAAAGACTATGCTGTCAAACTTTGGAAGGACATTCCAGCCCAATGCAATATGGGCAAAAAAGAGGTGATGATTTGTTATAAGGATATGTGCCTTCCTCTCAACAGCCTTTGCCCTCTGGTAGAAGCACTTCTCATAGTAACTGCATTTTTTGCCAAAACAGATGTCCCCCTCTCTGCACACCTTCTGCCACAGTTTCGGCATAGGCTCAAAATCCATATCTGACTTAAGACCTGTTTTAGTTTTATCCTTCCATTCAAATAATCTCTTTAAATCCTCTGTCTCGTCCAATTCAAAGAGTCCGTGAGAGCCTGCCTGATTCAGCCTCCTCATGCAGAGGTAATTTTCACCTCCGACACAGAGGGCAAAACTGAAATTTAAACGGAGGGCATCCTTTAAGAATGGTATATCTTTATTTACCAATTGATATTGCAGCGCCTTGGTAAAGGTAGAGATAACAACCTTTTTATTTTCCTCCATTGCCCAGAGTATAAATGGGATAAGATAGGCAAGACTCTTTCCAACACCAGTCCCTGCCTCTACTATAAGATGGCTGTTATTGTTTATATTATCTGCTATAGCCTCAGCCATTATTACCTGCTGAGGACGGTATTCATAATCTTTAAGGCTTTTTGCGAGGATGCCATCTTTGCAAAATATGTTTGATATATTCATAAAAATATTTTCTCATAAAATTATCTTGACATGAATATAAAAGAGATATAGAGTTGTGGAAACTAAAAAAACTGATTTAGTTTCCTTAGAATATATGAAAAATAGAATCATAGATACTGCCGAGAAAAGGTTCTCTCAATACGGTTTTAAAAGGGTTACAATGGATGATATTGCCTCCGACCTCGGAATAAGCAAGAAGACTCTCTATAAGCATTTCAAGAGTAAGGAAGATATAGCATGGGCTGTTAAGGAAAGGATGCACAGGGATATTGACAAATTATTGCAAAGGGCAAAGAGGGAAATCCCCGACCCCATACTGAGATTCAAGAAAATAATTGCAGAAGTTACCAGCCGTGTCTCAATAATTGGGAGCGCCTTTATGACTGACATCAAAAAAGAGATACCCGATTTATGGAGACAATGCGAAGAGTTTAGGGAGAGGGAGATTTATGAGTATATAGGAGGTATATTAGAGGAAGGGGTAAAAAAGGGTAAGATAAGAAAAGACATAGATACTAAGATTGCTGTGATGGCGTATCTTGGAGCTATTAGAATGATAATCCAGCCCGAGATATTAATGAAAAATCAATTCTCCATTGAGGATGCCTTTAATAATATACTTAAAATCTTTTTGGAAGGCATACAAAAATGAGGATATTCATATCCCTTTGGATATTGATAGTTCTGTTTCTCTATTTTCCCCTTAAATCAGCAGAGGGTGAACTAACTATGTCAATTGAAGAAATAGCCCGAAAGAAAGCTCATCACGGCAGTGACGGAAGATTTTTAAATCCATGGTGCAAGGATTGCAGGAAAAGTTTTACCGATTTTCTTAATTGGGTAATATTTTCAAAGAATGCCTATAAAGAAGAAAAGAAGAAGGAAGTAAAGTTTGATGTTGTCATACCTGATTTTTCAAAATTAAATGAGGCATCTAAAGA
>Ga0209342_10000895_pt1 | contig 34250 bp, 27 predicted proteins | sample RifCSP16_2_FD_184023 | JGI IMG/M metagenome (GOLD analysis project Ga0209342, IMG submission 184023) | Soil microbial communities from Rifle, Colorado - Rifle CSP2_sed 16_2 (SPAdes) (version 2) | ecosystem: Environmental > Terrestrial > Deep subsurface > Rock core/Sediment | place: Rifle...
TGGAGCCGGACACCCTCACGATCGACCCCGCGCGCGTCGAGGCCGCGATCACCCCGCGCACGCGGGCCATCATCCCGGTGCATTACGCCGGCCACCCGGTGGACATGGACCCCATCGACGCACTGGCGCACCGCCACGGGCTCCTGGTGCTGGAAGATGCGGCGCACGCACTCCCAGCGGCCTACCGGGGCCGGTCCGTCGGCTCGGGAGCGAATCCCGTGGCGTTCAGCTTCTACGCGACCAAGAACCTCACGACCGCGGAAGGAGGGATGCTGACGGGAGAGCCGGCCTTCGTCGAACGCGCGCGCATCTTGAGCCTGCACGGGATGAGCCGGGACGCGTGGCGGCGCTACGACAAGGGCGGGAGTTGGCGGTATGAAGTGCTGGCGCCCGGGTTCAAGTACAACATGACGGACATCCAGGCGGCCCTGGGCTTGTGCCAGCTCCGGAAGCTCACGGCATTTCAGGAGCGGCGGCGCGCCATCGTGCGCCTCTACGGCGAGGGGCTGCGCGATGTCGGCGCGATCGAGCTACCGGCGGAACGGCCCGACGTCGAGCACGCGTGGCATCTCTACGTGGTGCGCCTCCGGCCCGGCGCCCTGCGGATCGGGCGAGACCAGTTCATCAGCGAGCTGGCGGCGCGCAACATCGGGACGTCGGTCCATTTCATCCCCATCCACCTGCACCCGTACTACCGCCGGCGGTACGGCTATCGCCCCACGTCCTTCCCCGTGGCGTACCACCATTTTCGACGCATGATCAGCCTGCCGCTTCATCCCAGACTCAGCGATCAGGATGTCGCCGACGTGATCCAGGCAGCGCGCGACGTCGTTCGGCGCCACCGCCGGTGAAACCCGCCAAGCGCATCTTCGACGTGGCAGGCGCGGGCCTCGGCGTGGTGGTGCTGGCGCCGTTGCTCTCGGTGCTGGCGCTGCTGATCAAGCTCGAGGACGGGGGACCGGTGTTCTTTCGACAGGCGCGGGTCGGGTGCCGCGGCCGTCCCTTCCGCATCTGGAAATTCCGGACCATGGTCTCGGATGCGGAGGCCCGCGGCTTGCCGCTGACCGCGTGGCGAGACCCGCGGGTGACTCGGGTGGGCGCGTGGTTGCGCCGGCTCAAGCTGGACGAGCTGCCGCAGCTGCTCAACGTGTTAGCCGGGGACATGAGCCTGGTGGGCCCCCGACCGGAAGTGCCTCGTTACGTCGCCGCGTACACGCCGCTGGAACGGGAAGTGCTCAAGCTGGTACCGGGCATGACCGACGAAGCGTCCCTTCGGTACGCTGACGAAGAGTCCATGTTCGCCGGCGTGCCGGACCCGGAGCGGCGTTACGTGGAGGTGATCCTGCCCGACAAGGTCCGGCTGAACCTGGCGTACGCGGCCCGTGCCACTGTGTGGACGGACTGCAGATTGATCCTCGCCACCGTGGGTCGCCTGGCGTTCCCGGCTCAGCGGGCGGACTCGCCTGCCAGATCTTCGTCGCCACGTCCATACGTGACGACCCACGGAGCGTGACCGCCGTCGCTGCGCGCCGTCGCCGGCCGCCGGGCCATCTGCGCGGCCAGGACCCCCAGAACGAACCAGAACTGCTTGCGGTGATCCCAGGTTATCGATAGCGATCCCAGCGCCAGGGCCAGCAGCAAGACGATGGAGAAGCGCTGCTCGATGGATGGCAGGCGCCGCAGCGGCTCCATCACGGCCGCCGCCATGGCGAGGAACAGGAACAGTCCGATGAGGCCTTGCTCTACCAGGATCGCCAGGAAGACCTGGTGGGCGTCCATGTCCTGATGGAGCGCCGGCCCGACGGCTGCCCCGAACGCTCCCGCACCATAGCCGGCCAATGGACGCTCTCGGGCCGCGTCCAGGCCGGCCGCCCAAATGGCCCCACGACCCCCGAAGTACCCGGACTCGATGTCCGCGCGCGTGGTCTTGATGCGCTCCAGCGACGAGTCGGGGACGAAGGTGATGGCCAACGCCAGCGATCCGGCGGCTAGCGCGCCCAGAGCGGCCTTCTTGTTGAACCCCACACGCCCCAGCGTCCATGGAATGATCCCCAGGGCCACGAGCGCCGCCAGAAAGGCCCCACGGGAGCCGGTGAGCAGAACCCCGGTGATGCCGAGGGGGATGTAGAGCCGCCAGACCCACGCCGCGCGTCCTATCCGGTGGGCCAGGCCAAGCCGCCACGCCATCGGCAGCGCCAGCGCGAGGGTCACGCCCAGCTCGTTGGGGTTCTGGTTCAGGGCCGCGAACCGGGCCGTTTCGATGGTCCCGTGAGAATGCCAGGCGGCGCCCGCGACATAGCTGTGTATGGTGGCGCCCGCCGCGACGCAGGCTCCGAGGACGTACGCCTGGAACAGGGCTTCCTGGCGTTCCGGCGACCACGCGATCTCCCAGATCAGCCACACCAGCACGGCGAGCTGGAGATAGGTGATGAAGCGTGTTCTGGTCGCGTCGGGATCGATGGACCAGAGACTGCTCACCCCGGCCCAGAGCACGAACAGAAGCGCGAACACGTGATACCAGGCCAGCGGCCGAACGCGTCCCTTGGCCAGTATATGGAGGGTGCCCACGGCCGAGGCCACCACCCCGACCAAGCGGGGGATTGATCCCAGGACGGGCACCTGGGTCAGGACGTCCCACGGCAGGACCAGGACGAAGCACCAGAGCAATCCGAACGCAGCCTGACTCACGAGTAAACCAGCCTCCTCCCAACATCGCGAGGCATATGCCATGCCTCTACCGCCCTCTCACCGTCACGCGTGTGGTCGGTTGAAAGCGTGATGAAACGCAACCGGTCGCTGCGCCGCCGCCACACTCCATGGTGCAGAGGAGCCACAGGCGCACCTCCGGTCGGGCTTCAGAAGCAGTCCATGCACCTGGTCCCCATCAGCACGTTCCTTGCACCGCTGGGCGGGCGGTCTGGTGCGCTGGTAGGGAATGGCCGTTGTGATCGGCCGCATGGGGAGGGCCAGGAGAATCAGATGGGTCTTGACCGCACGTGGGTCGCTGTCGCGCTACTGACGGCGCCCATCGCCACCGCCTTCGCGCAGAATGGGGCCTCGACGGACGCCGTGCTGCGGCCCGGGGACGCCCTCCGGATTACCGTCTGGAACCACCCGGAGTTGAGCGGCGATTTCGCCGTCGCCCCCGACAGCGCGCTGGTGCACCCGGTGTACCAGGCGGTGAACGTCGTGGGAGCGCCGCTTCCGGTCGTGAGGGACCGGCTGCGCAGCCTGTTGGTGACCTACGAGCAGGGTGTGCAGTTCGTCATCGAGCCGCTGGTCTCGGTAACGGTGGCGGGAGAAGTGCGTCAGCCCAACCTCTATCAATTGCCGAGGGGAACCACCTTTGCCCAGGCCATCGCTCAGGCGGGCGGCCCCACCGACCTGGGCCGGCTGGACAAGGTGCACGTGATCCGCAGGGATAGCACAATGGTTGTGAATCTGGGCAGCGGATATTCTCGATACGAGGCGTTGCCGATCGCTTCCGGCGACCAGATCCTCGTGGCTCGCCGGTCCAGTTTCAACATCCTGCGGGACGTCCTGTATCCCGTGGCCAGCCTGACGGCTGCCGTCGCGGCCGTGCTGGCGTACAGTCGTCAGTGAGACGCGGAATGCCGGACCTGCCCGCCCACCATGGACGCGCCAGCGTGCGCTCCCTCGCAAGCCGGCGGGAACCAGAGGACACCATCAGTTCCGTCCGGCTGGAGGAGCTCCTCTCAACCATCCGGCGGCACCTGCGGCTGGTGCTGGGCGCGGTCGCCATCGCGTTGGCCGCCGCGGCGCTGCTTGCGTACCTGACCGGGCCGATCTACCGCGCCGTCGCGGTGCTTCGTATGTCCGATCCTCGGCGCGCGTTGACCGGTGGCGTGGTGGACGATCCCGCCCTGAGAGCCGACGATCGGTTTTCGGACCCGCTCCTGTCGCAGGTCGAGCTACTGAAGAGTCGCACCGTCGCCGGCGCCGTGGTGGACAGCATGCCCATGCTCCGGCTGCTCACCCGCAAGGTCCCACCCGGCCTGCTCCGGGACGTCGCCGTGGCGGGCGATGCGCCGGCCCAGTCGTTGGAGTTGATCTTCGCCCCGGACGGCTTCGTCGTGGAAAGACCATCCGGACGGCGGCGCGCCGCCTACGGCCCGGCTGTGGATCTCGGCGGTGTCCGGTTTGCCGTCACGCGTCGACCGGATGCGAAAGCGGGCCGGCTGGAAATCCTGAGTCGGGAAGCCGCCACCAGTCGTTTGCTGGCCGAGCTTCGCGTCAAGCTCCGGCTGCGTACGGATATCGTGGACGTCACGTATGCCGCGGCGGACCCTCGGGTGGCGCAGCAGGTCGTGAACCGGGTGGTGGACATCTTCCGCGCCACCAGCGCCGAGGCGTCACAGCAGCAGTCCAGACGACGCCGGGAGTTTCTGGAGGCCCAGCTCAGGGTCAACGACTCGCTGCTCGCCGATGCCCGCCAGGCGCTCACGGCGTTTCACCGGGACGCTCGCGCCTTCGGCTCCGGGGAGGCGTTAGCGCGCGAGCAGATCGGCCTGGCAGGGGTCGAGCTCCAGCGCCAGCAACTGGAGGCGGAGCGCCGCACCTACGAGGGTCTGCTGGCGTCGCTGCGGGATCGGGACAGCAGCGTCAGCCGGAAGGCCCTCCAGACGGCGTTCGCCACGTCGGGTGTCGCTGCCAGTCCACCGGTGAGCCAGCTCCACGGCCAGCTCTTCCAGTACCAGGCTTCCCGCGACTCACTGGCGAGCCGCTCCGCCTCGCATCCGGACCTGCCCCGTCTCAATGTGCTGATCGCCTCGACCGAGGCGAAGCTGCTCCGGGCGGTGCAGGCCGGCGTGCAGAGCTCCATTGGGGCACTGGATGCGCGGATCGCCGCCTTGAACCAGCTGCGTGCTCGCCAGCACCAGCTATCGGCCACTGAAGCGGAAGAAGCCCGGCTGACCGAGCGGGTGGACAATGTGCGGAAGGTGGTGGACGAGCTCCGGATCGAACACCAGAAGGCCGGGATCGCTGAGGCGGTGACCGTGGGACAGGTCGAAATCGTAGAGCACGCCGCCCTCCCGATGAAACCCGCAGGCATCGGCCTGATCGAGCAGCTGGCCCTGGGGTTGTTCCTGGGCCTGATCCTTGGCATCGGTGGCGCGTTCCTGGCGGAGCGTCTGGGCGGGGTCCTTGCCGGGAGGGCCGACGTGGAGCAGCTGGGCCTGCCGGTGGTGGGAGTGGTCACCCATCTGGACCGGAACGGGAATGGGAAGGGCTCGCGGGGTCCGGATGCATTGGTCGATTCGTTCCGCGGCATCCGTCTCGGCGTCCTGAACGCCTTCGGCACGTCCGACCCGATCGTCCTGACGGTGACCAGCCCGGCGGGCGGGGACGGGAAATCGTTCGTCAGCTCCAACCTCGCCCTCGCGTTCGCCTGCGCCAACCACCGCACGCTGCTGGTGGATGCCGATCTCCGCCGGGGCGCGCTGCACCGGGTCTTGAATCTGTCGCGGCAGCCGGGGCTGACCGACCTCCTAGTCGGGGATGCCACCCGGGAGCGGGTTCTGCAAGCGACCACCTATCCAAGCCTGCACTTCCTGGCCGGCGGGTCTCGCCGGCACGATGCGCCGGAGTTGATCGGCTCCCCGAAGATGGCCGAGCTCGTGGCCGGTTTACGGTCGAGCTACGGTGTCGTGGTGCTGGACACGCCGCCGCTCGGGGCGGGCGTGGATGCGCTGTCGCTGGCGACGTTGGCTGGCGGCCTGCTGATGGTCTTGCGGCTGGGACGGACGGACCGGGAATTGGCCGAGGCCAAGATCGAAACCCTCCAGCGCCTGCCCTTGCGCGTGTTGGGTGCGGTCCTCAACGATGTGCGCGATGGCTCGGAATACGGCGCCTACGCCTACTACTTGGACGGCTATGCGCTCGCGAGCGACCCGGCCTTCCGGCCCCTCACGGCCGCCGGACCCCGAGCGGAGCCACACCGAGCGAGCTAAGGACGCTCCGTCGGGAGCAACGCCTCTCCTCGCGGCGCCGGGCACGCGGTCACCAGGTCGCGGGGTGAACCCCGCGCGCCCGACGCTGTCAGCACCGCGGCGATGCGCTGCGCCGCGCGCCCATCCCACCCCTCGATGCTGGCTGGCCGACGGCCCGTGCGACGCGCGGACCGGGCGGCATCCAGAATGGCCCGCGGCGTGGGCGCCACCAGCCGGTTGGTTCCCTCGGTACACGTGATGGGCCGCTCGGTGGTGGGCCGGATGGTCAAACACGGCGTCCCGAGATACGTGGTCTCCTCCTGCAACCCTCCGGAATCCGTGATCACCAGAGCCGCCGAGGCGATCAGACCGAGCATGTCGAGGTAGCTCAGCGGATCCAGGGCGCGAACCCGCGCGCCATGGCCGGTCCAGGCGGCGTCCGGCAGGCGCGCGCGGGTCCGAGGATGCACCGGAAAAAGCAACGGGAGGTCTCGCCCCAACTCGATCAGGGCCCGGCAGAGCTGGGTCAGCCTGGCGGGATCGTCCACGTTGCCCGGCCGGTGGAGCGTGACCACACCGTACCCCTCCGGCTCGACGCCATACCGCTGGGGCAGGTTTCGCGCCCGCGCCGACTCGAGGCCGGAGACGAGCGTGTCGATCATGACGTTGCCCACGAAGTAGATGCGCTCGGGCTCCGTCCCCTCACGAAGCAGATTCTCCACCGCGTCCCGGGATGGGGCGAGCAGGGAATCGGCCAGTCGGTCGGTCAGTACGCGGTTGATTTCTTCGGGCATGGCCCGGTCCCGGCTCCGCAGGCCCGCCTCGACGTGCGCGACCGGTATCCCCAGCTTGGCCGCCACCAGCGCCGCCGCCAGCGTGGAGTTCACGTCGCCATACACCAGCACCATGGCGGGGCGGGTTTCCCGTAATACCGGTTCCAGCCGTTGCATGACGAGCGCGGTCTGCTGCGCGTGGGAGCCGGACCCAACCTCCAGGTTGCACAGCGGGCGTGGAAGGTCCAGATCGCGGAAGAAGTCCGCCGACATGGACGGGTCGTAGTGTTGGCCGGTGTGGACCACCTGATGCGCGATGTGGCCGCAGTCCCGCAACGCGCGCACGATCGGCGCCACCTTCATGAAGTTCGGGCGGGCGCCCACCACCGATATCAACAGCCGTGCGGCCGGCTCGCTCGCTCCCCGGGCCATTCGCCGAAAGTCCCTCACGCGTCGTTGCCGCCTCGCCCATCCTCAAATTTGGTGCCTCCGTTCGGCGCCGGAGATGCCGCCTTCCAAATCGCGGCGCGTCACGAGCCTGCACCGCGTGCGGGCCCCGGGTCGTGTGCCATCTGGTTGCGCAGCCGCCGCAGCGGAGAAACCCGGAGTGTGGACGTGCCGCAGCGCTGGTCACGCGCCTTCCGGGCCGGGGAGCAGGACCGGGCATGTGGCGGACGAGCGCCACGTTTGCCGCGCGGACGCGGCACCTGAGGCCGGCGGACACCCTTCCGGCCCCTTGCGGCCAGCGTCGCCGCCCCGAATGGGCTGGCACCACTTGTGCGATGCTAGGCGAACGAGCCGGTTGGGTTCCGCCGTCCGGCTTCACCGGAACCAGTACACGGGAAGGATGATGAGGCATGCGCCACGACCCCGAGCAGTTGCCGCTGGAGCTCTTTTCCACCTGCCCGCAGTACGCGGACGGTGACCACCACGCCTACGTTCAGCAGGTCATCGACGTGGCCCGCTGGAGCGAGCGCTGGGGCTGTAAGGGCATCCTGGTCTACAGCGACAACCGCCAAGTCGATCCCTGGCTGGTTTCCCACCTCATCCTGCGGCACACGGAAGCCCTCTGTCCGCTGGTGGCGGTGCAGCCGATCTACCTGCACCCGTATGCGGTCGCGAAGATGATTGCGACCTTCGGGCACCTGTACGGGCGAAGGATCTACCTCAACATGGTGGCGGGCGGCTTCAAGAACGATCTGACGTCTCTGGACGATTCCACGCCCCACGATCGCCGCTACGACCGCCTGGTCGAGTACACCCAGATCATCCGGCAACTGGTACAAGGTGCCGCCCCGGTGACCGCGGAAGGGGACTTCTACACCGTGCGGGGGCTCAAGCTCACGCCTCCACTGCCTCGCCAATTGGTCCCGGGGATCTTCGTTTCCGGATCGTCGGAGGCCGGATGGCGCGCCGCGCAAGCGCTGGGTGCCACGGCCGTGAAGTATCCCAAGGCGCCGAACGAGGAATCGAAACCCGGCGAGGGCGAGGGCGCGGGCGTGCGGGTTGGGATCATCGCCCGAGAGGACGGCGAGGAAGCCTGGACCGTAGCGCGGTCCCGCTTCCCGGAGGACCGGCGGGGCCAGCTGACCCACCAGCTTGCCATGAAGGTCTCCGACTCCGCCTGGCACCGCCAGCTTTCGGAGCTGGCCCGCGCCACCGCCACGGGCGAGCACCCCTACTGGCTGGTGCCCTTCGAGAACTACAAGACCATGTGCCCGTACCTGGTGGGAAGCTACGAACGCGTGGGGGACGAGTTGGCCCGTTACCTGGGGTTGGGGTACCGCTCGTACATCCTCGATATCCCGCCCAACGAGGACGAGCTGCGGCACACCAGCGAAGCCTTCCAGCACGCGCTCGGGCGAGTGGCGCAGTGACGACGGGACTGCTCCAGGAATGGGTGACGCGCCAGGCCGAAACCCGCCCAGACGCGGTTGCCGTGGTCATGGGGGGCGAGCGGCTGACCTACGGCCAGCTCGAGATCTTGAGCAATCAGCTCGCGCATGCCCTGCAGGCCGCCGGGTGTCAGCGCGGAGACCGCGTGGGGCTGCTGCTCCGAAAGTCGCCCACGATGGTGGCCTGCATGTTGGGCGCGCTCAAGGCGGATGCGTGCCATGTGCCCCTCGACCTCGCCAGCCCGGCCCCGCGGCTCGCCAAGATCGTGGAGTCTGCGGAGCCGGGCGTGATCCTGGTGGCCGAGAATGGGGCCGGAACGCTCCGGGCGCTGCTCAGCACCATCCGGCGCCCGCGCACGCCGCAGATCGCGTGGATGGCACCGAAGCCGGACGCCGGAGCGAACGTTCCGCGGGCGCCGGTGTTCACGTTGGACGACGTACGCCGCATGCCGACGAGGGGTCGGAGCTATCAGAACACGGCCGGCGATTGCGCCCACATTCTGTTCACGTCGGGATCCACCGGCGTGCCCAAAGGCGTCATCATTACGCACGCGAACGTCATCCGGTTCGTGAGCTGGGCCGTGGACTATTTCGGCCTCTCGGCGTCGGACCGCACCTCGGGGCACTCGCCCTGCCATTTCGATCTGTCCACGTTCGATCTGTTCGGCACGTTCGCCGCCGGCGCCCAGATTCACCTGGTGCCACCGGAGCTGAACGTCGTGCCCCACAAACTGGCCGCGTTCATGCGCGAGTCGCAGCTCACGCAATGGTTCTCGGTTCCCTCGATCCTCACCCTGATGGCACAGCTAGATGTGGTGCAGTCCGACGACTTCCCCGCCCTGCGGCGGCTGCTGTGGTGTGGGGAGGTATTCCCGACGCGGGCGCTCCGGTACTGGATGTCCCGCCTGCCGCACGTGACGTTCACCAATCTGTATGGGCCCACGGAAGCGACCATCGCGAGCAGTTACTACACGGTGCCCCGGTGCCCCGCTGGCGACACGGAACCGATTCCCATTGGCAGCCCCTGCGCGGGCGAAAAGCTCCTGGTCCTGGACCACGCCTTCCGGCCGGTCCCGGAAGGCGAGATCGGCGATCTCTTCATCCAGGGAGTGGGGCTGAGCCCCGGCTATTGGCGTGACCCCGCCAAGACCCGGTCCGCCTTCCTGCCCCATCCCGCAGACTCCCGCGACCGCATTTATCGCACCGGAGACCTGGCCCGGGTCGGACCGGACGGCCTGGTTTACTTCGTGGGGCGCGCGGACTCGCAGATCAAGTCCCGTGGGTATCGCGTGGAGCTGGGGGAGATTGAGGCGGCTCTCCAGACGCTGCCGCAGCTTCAGGAGGGCGCGATCATCGCCCTGCCCACGGATCGGTTCGAGGGAACCCTGATTTGCTGCGCCTACGTCGCAAGGCCCGGCGCGGCGGTGACCGCGATCAGCCTACGTCAACAGCTTGCTGCCCTGCTGCCCTCGTACATGGTGCCGTCCGAGTGGAAGGCCTGTGACGCGCTCCCTCGAAATGCCAACGGCAAGATCGACCGGCGCCGCATCCAGGAGGAGTGGAAACGTGACGAAACGGCCCCAGCCGGACGAACCTGAGCCGATCGCCGCCGTCCGGCTTGCGGCGCTGTTCGCCGAGCGGCTCAACGTCGAGGTACCCTCGGCGGACACCGACCTGTTCGTAACGGGCATCCTCGACTCGCTGCAGTTCGTGGAGCTGCTCGCGGCGTTGGAGGAAACGTTCGGCGTGCAGGTCTCGGTCGATGAGATCGAACTCGACGACTTCCGGACCCTGTCCCGTATCGCGCGGTTTGTGGTGGGAAAAGCCGCTCAGCGTTCGGGAGTGACGGCGGAGGTCAGCCGGACGGCGCCGGGGCGGTAGATCCGCCGCCTAACACCTCGGCGACCTTGAGCACCAGGGTATCGGCGGAGAAGGGCTTTTGGAGGAATTGCGTCTCAGGGACGGACAAGCCGCGCCGCACCATGGCATCACCCGCGTATCCGGAGATGTACAGCACCCGGCCCTCGGGATGCGTGGCCAGGAAATGCTCGGCCAGCGCCCGCCCGCCCATGACCGGCATCACCAGGTCCGTCACCAGGAGAGAGATGGGTCCGGCATGGGCGCGGGCCGCCGCCAACGCTTCCTCGCCGGAGCCGGCGGCGAGCACGGTGTAGCCGACGTCTTCCAGCGCCTGCTTGATTCCGTGGCTCACGATCTCGTCGTCCTCCGCGAGCAACACGGTCCCGGTGGCCCGCCCCGGCTGCGCCGCGACCGCGCTGAGGCCGACGGGGGACACGCGTCCGAGCGGTACCAGCGGCAGGTACACGGTGAAGGTGCTGCCGTGGCCCGGCGTGCTTTGCACCCGCACGTGCCCGCTGTTCTGGGTGACGATCCCGTACACCGTGGACAGCCCGAGCCCGGTCCCGTGACCGGGCTCCTTGGTGGTGAAGAACGGATCGAACACCCGCGCCTGCGTTGCCGGGTCCATGCCCACGCCGGTATCGGTGACGGCGAGGACGGCCCAGGGACCGGCCGCCAGGTCGGGCGCTGCGTGGCCCGCCTCGATCCGCCTGGTCTCGATGCTCACCGTGCCGCCCCCCGGCATCGCGTCTCGGGCGTTTACCGCGAGGTTCATGATGACCTGCTCGAGCTGCACGGCGTCGGCATGCACGGGACACGGTTCGCGGCCCAGCGACATCGCCAAGTGGACGTCGGCCCCCAGCAGGGGGCGCAGCAGCTTCGTCATGCCGGTGATCACCACGTTCAGGTCCAGGACGCGCGGCTGAGCCACCTGCCTGCGGGCGAACGCCAGGAGCCGCTGGGTGAGCAGGGAGGCCCGGGTCGCGGCCAGGTCGATCTCCTCGACCTGTCGCCGCCGCGGGTCGTCCGCCGGGATGTCGCGCGCCAGGATGTGGTTGCAGAGGGTGATGCCAGTGATGAAGTTGTTGAAATCGTGCGCGATCCCGCCGGCGAGCTGCCCCACGGCTTCCATCTTCTGCACCAGGAGGAGTCGCTCCTCGAGCTCGCGTTGCCCGGTGACGTCTTCCACGATCAGTTCGGCACCCTCCACGGCCCCGTGATTCCCCATGACGGCGCGCGCGGTCAGCCGAACCTGGATGACCGTACCGTCGCGGCGGGACCACTGGGCTTCGGTCGCGTGATGGCGCTCCCCCGGCCGCAGCCACGCGGCCAGGAGATGCCGGTACGCCATGGCGCCGGTGCTGCGGTGGATGCCGGTGGCCGGGTCCACGCCCAGCAGCTCCGCTTCCGAGTCGAAGCCGAGCATCCGCACGAGCGCGGGGTTGGCGTTGGTAAACCGCCCGTCGGGTCCGCAGCGGCAGATCCCGTACGGGGCGTTGTCCACCAACGAGCGGTATCGGGCTTCCGAGTGGCGCAGCGTGGCATAGGCCTCGCGGAACCCGCGGTGGGTCATTTCGAACGGCGAGAGGCTCTCCGCCAGCACGGCGCAGGCGGCGCGCGTGGTCTCCAGGGCGTCGGTTCGGCCCTCGGCGCGCGGCGGGGATGCCAGGAGCTCGACCTGGGCGTCCTGATGGATGCGGACCAGGTCGAGCACGCCCCACCCCGCGGCAATGGCTTCACGCCCGAGCTCGTAGGCCGTCTCGAGGGCGGCCTCGCTTCGGGAGGCGACGAAGTCCCGCAGCACCGCCCGATAGCGCTCGGCCAGCGAAGGCAGGTCAGGCACCGCGTGCTCCCTGGTAGCGCGCCACCAGCACCAGGGCGTCGTCCGCCTCCCGGCGGAACTGGGTCAACAGCCGTTCGGCCAGACGCTGGGGGACATCGTCCGCGGAGAGAGCGTCGGTGAACTCCGGCCGGAGGCCGTCCGTGGCCAGGATCACGCAGTCACCGTGGAGCACCGCGTGGACGCTGGCACTCAGGGGTGGCAGCTGATACCCGACCACGCCACCCCGCATGAGCACCGACTCCCGCGGTGCCTCCGTACGCCCCCGCAGCAAGAGCCCCTCCACGTTCCCCACGCCCAGCCAGGTGAGGGTCTCGTCGTGGGGGGAGATCCGCGCCAGCGTCATCACCACGCCGCGGGTGCCCTGTAACCCGTGGTGACACCGGCGGGCAAGGGCGATCACCGACTCCTCCGCGTGTCGCCGCAGGAGGGCGGCAGCGCGCTCCGCCGCGTCGGCCGCCTCGTCGCCGTGCCCCAACCCGTCCACCACGGCGAGCAGCACCGAGCCGTCCGGCGCCTCCGCCACCACGTGCTGGTCGCCGGAGCGCCGCTGGCCCGGTCGGGTCGCCATCGCCACACCCCACTCGATCACCGGGGACGAGGGGGCCGCTGGACCGTCTAGTCCGTGACGTTCAGCCACTTGCGCATGACGATGGTGGTTCCACGCCCCGGGCTGGAATGGACCTCAAAGTCGTCCATGAGGCGCTTCGCGCCCGGTAGCCCGATGCCCAGGCCTTTCCCGGTGCTGTACCCGTCCAACATCGCCTGCTCCACGTCCGCAATCCCCGGACCTTCGTCGGTCGCCTGTACCATGAGTCCGCGCCGGCCGCCGTCGTGCACCACCCGAATCAGGATCTCGCCGGAGCGGGCGTACTCAATGATGTTCCGCGCGACCTCCGAAATGGCCGTGGCCACCACGGTGAGGTCCATGCCTTCGAACCCGACCTGGGTGGCCAGGCGTCGCCCCTGCTGGCGGGCGGTGACGATGTCCGACGGGGAGTGAATCGTGACGCGGGCTTCAGTAGCCACGTCGCGCGCTGTTCTTGGTCTTCTGATCCAGGTAGGCCAGACCCTCTTCCAGGTCCAGCGCGCAGGCGATGCCCTCCAGCTTCAGGCCCAGCTGGACCATGGCGAAGGCCACGTCGGGTTGGATGCCGACGATCACCGTCTCCGCGCCGCGCAGCCGGGTCATGTGCGCTATGTCGCGCACGGTGCGCACCGCGAAGGAGTCCATGACGTCCAGCACCGTGACGTCCACGATGACGCCCCTGGATCGGTACCGGCCCACCTGCTGGACCAGGGCGTCACGAAGTTGCAGCAGGTCGTCGTCCGTCAACGCCGACTGAATCGAGGCGATGACGAAGTGGCCCTGCTTCAGGATGGGGACTTGCACGAAGCGGCTCCGCCTGGCTACGCCGTGGGCGAGGCTTCGGACAGCTGCGCCACCTTGTAGCCGAGCAGACGTTCCGCTTCTTCGATGCCGCCCTGAAGGTCACCCACGGTATTCATCTTGCCCAGGTCCACGCCGATGTTCACCAGCGTTTGCGCGATCTCCGGCGACAACCCCGTCACGATCACGATGGCGCCCAGCAGCCGGGAGGCCTCCACCGTCTGCACCAGGTGGTTCGCCACGGTCGCGTCCATCGCGGCCACGCCGGTGATGTCGATCACCACCACCTTGGCGCGGTTGGTGCGGATCCCGCGCAGCAGCTGCTCCATCAACTGCCGCGCGCGCTGGGTGTCGATCACGCCGATGATGGGAAGAATCAGCAGCCGCTCCCGCACCTGCAGCACCGGCGTGGAGAGCTCGCGGATCGCTTCCTGTTGCTGGCGGATGACGCGCTCGCGCTCCTGCACGAAGCCCACCGCCACCGTGTTCGCAATCCGGTTCGCCGCCGGCTCGTAGGCGTCCAGAATCCGGTTGAGCTTCTCGAAGTCCCGCTGGTACTTGCCGAACAGGGAGCGGGCCAGCACGTCGCGGAGCAGCAGCACGATCCCCACCACTTCGTGCGTCTCCACGCCCCGCGGAATGATGCGCTCCGACAGGTTGCGAGCGTACGCCTGAAGGGCCTCGAAGGTCCCGGTCTCCAGCGCCTCGACGTAGTTGTCGTACACCGAGGTCGCTTCCGCGAAGATCTCGTCCTTGCTCATCGCGGTCAGCAGCTTGGCCTCGGTGATGCGACGCGCCCATTCCTCCCGCAGCAGGGTTCGCTGCTCCCGGAGGTGCGCCACCAGCTCGCTCAGCAACGCACTGCTCTCGGCCCCGCCGACGCCGGCTACGATGTCGGGCTCATCGACGCCGGGTCTTTTCACCTTCGCCATGGAACGTTCTCCTCCGCCGGGGTGGGTCTCTGGCCTGCTTCTCAGACCGACACGCTCACCGCCCCCCCCAAGGGGATCCCCGGGAGTGGCCGGTGTGTGGTCAACATGGCGCCGTTGGGACGGTGGTCGGCAAGTGGCTGGGCTGATGAGTTGTTGCGCTGGCCCATCGCACTACCGCAACACTTGTGTTGTGTTGACACAACAACAATGACTGACCCTTACGTCCAGCCTGTGTCGCCGATCTCAGGCGTATCCATCAGCACCACAAGGCCTTCCAGTACCTCCACGGGGACACGCTCAGCCGTGGCCCGTCCGTTTCTTCGATGCCGCCTCTCAACGACATGTGCTGATGGCGTGCAACATTCGGACCAGGGGAGTTCCTGTACTGGGCTAGGTGACCAGACCGGGAATGCCGCCGGGGTGGGGTGGAGGCGATGGCGAAGAGCAGCGCGCTCAGCCCGGCGACGCGGGCGAACGTCGCGCCACGATTCCGCCCCGCCCCCCGGTGCTCAAGTCGCTCGTTGCATGGCACGATCGGGCCTGGAATGGTCAGGTTGACAGATTTCCCGAACTCGACGCGCGAGGGCGCGTTCTCGGATGGCCTACCGTCATGCAAGCGGCGGGCGCATCAGTTGGGTGTCTCGGACACGGTCCACCAACCCGTTGCTCTGCGGTGACTTGGGGGTGCCGCGCAACCGGACGCTCTGTTGTCGAGCGGCCACAGATATGGCGTGACGCCCACAGGCGTTGTGGTGAAGGCGCGACGGATGCAGCTCAATGCGTCGTGGGCGGCAGGCGGACGACGGGGTGGGAATCTCGCCCGGTGATCCAGGCCGCCACCGTCTCGGCGGGCGTGGGGTACGCCAGGTAAAACCCCTGCCCCAGGCGGCAGCGCAGGGCCAGGAGCGCGGTGAACTGCTGTTCCGTCTCGACCCCTTCGGCGATGAGGTCAATGCCGAGGGCTCGGGCCAGGGCGGCGATGGCCTGAAAGACCTCGCTGGTTTGCCGGCTGAGATCCAACGCCGCGACGAACGAGCGGTCGATCTTCAGGGTGTCGATCGGCAGCCGGTACAGATGCCCGAGCGACGAGTACCCGGTGCCGAAGTCGTCCAGCAGGATGCCGATCCCCAGCGCGCGCAACTGGGCCAGCACCCGGCTGGCCCACTCCATGTCCTGCATGAGCGTACTCTCCGTCAGCTCCAGGCGCAGCCTGGCTGCGTGCAGGCCGGTCTCGTGCAGGATGCCACGGAGCGAGTCGAGGAAGTCGGCCTGGAAGAGCTCCTTGGCGGCGACGTTCACCGAGACGGTGAGCCCGGCGGCACCCGGGCGGGCGCGCAGCCACTCGGCCATCTGGCGGCAGGCTTCGCGCAACACCCACCGGCCGAGGGAGACGATCAGCCCGGTCTCTTCCGCCATCGGAATGAACTCGCTCGGCGGGACCAGCCCTCGGTGGGGGTGCTGCCACCGCACCAGCGCTTCGAAGCCGGCGATCTGCCGGACGCGCAGCGCCACGATGGGCTGGTATTCCAGGACCAGCTCGCTGCGGTGGACGGCGCGCCGCAGGGCCGTCTCCAGCTCGAGCTGGGCCATGGCGTCGGCGTGCATCGCGGCGTCGAACACCTGGTGGCGGGAGCGGCCGGCGGCCTTGGCCCGGTACATGGCCAGGTCCGCGTCGCGCAGCACGTCTTCCTCGCGGGTGTAGCCCACCGAGCTCTCTGTGATCCCGATGCTCACCGTGGTGAACACCTGGTGTCCGTTGATCTCGAACGGACGGGCCAGCGCGGTTTCGATCCGCCCGGCCACGGCCGTGGCGTCGTCGGTGCCGACCACGCCGTCCAGGAGCACCGCGAATTCATCGCCCCCCAGCCGGGCCACGGTATCCCTGGGGCGCAGGCAATGCTCGATCCGGTGCGCGATCGCGATCAGGAACTGGTCGCCGACCAGGTGCCCCAGGGTGTCGTTGACGATCTTGAACCGGTCGAGATCCAGAAACAGCACCGCGAACCGGTAACCCAGATTGCGGTGGGCGTGCCCGACGGCCTGGGCCAGCAGCTCCGTGAACAGCGCGCGGTTCGGGAGGTCGGTGAGCGCGTCGCGCGTCGCCTGGTCTCGCAGGCGGAACTCGGCCTCCTTCCGGTTGGTGATGTCGGTCAGCGAGCCGGCGATACGCACCGGGCCGCGGGCGGGATCGCGGAGCGACACGCCGCACACCACCACCCACCGGTACACTCCCTCCTGATGCAGCATCCGATGCTCGTGCTCGAAGTGCGGGACGCCGCCCGTCAAATGCGCGTCGATGGCCGCGCGCAGGCCACGGAGGTCATGAGGATGGACCCGGCCGAACCACTCCTCCGGGCGGTCGCCGATCTCGCTCTCCTGGTAGCCCAGCATCGCCTTCCAGCGACTGGAGTAGGCGATCCGGTTGGTCTCGAGGTCCCAGTCCCACAGCCCGTCGTTGGCGCCTCGCGCGGCGAGGGCGTAGCGTTGCTCGGTGCCAGGTAACGCCGCATGCGCCTCAGCGGTTACGCGGAGGTGTCCCGGCGCCCGGGGCCGAAGGAGTCCGGTGAGGTAGTCGCCTTCCCCGAGGCGCACCACATTCCAGCAAACCTCGAGTGGGATCTCGGTCCCGTCCCGGTGCAGGCCGGCAAACGCAGCCGGACGCCACGGGCCCCCGGGCCGCGCGGCTTCCAGGTGGCGCGCCGCGTCAGCTAGATGCCGCGCCCGCAAGCGCTCGGGCACCAGCAGCGTGAGGCTCCGGCCGATCAGCTCCTCCGGCGCGTACCCGAAGAGGGGCTGCACCGCCGGGTTCACGAAGTGAATGACGCTCTGCGGGTCGATGGCGATCACCACGTCGGGCGTGGCGTCCGCGAGCGCGCGGAAGGGATCGGCGGAGAACGGGGCGGGAGTGGCCATGAGTGGGGGAGACCGGGGCCAGTCCCCCCGGTCCACTTGTGGCACAAGCAACTTTCGTTCCCCCGGGGGACCCGGAAGGTCCTTTTCCGGCAGATGTCAGCGCCCTAACCGGTTGGCGCAGCAGCGTTTAGGAGTATCCTGAGCGATTGCGTGCCGGACCTGGCGAGGGTATATTGAAAGGACCTCGGCGGGGGTCGCTTGCGGCCCCCTTTTTCGTATCCATCAGGGACACCCATGACCGCACCCAATCAGCGAGAACGCATCCTCCCGCGCCTCATCGAAGACGAGATGCGCGAGTCGTTCATTGACTACTCCATGAGCGTCATCGTGCAGCGGGCGCTGCCCGATGTGCGCGACGGTTTGAAGCCGGTGCACCGGCGCATCCTGTACGCGATGAACGAGCTGGGCCTGGTACCCGGCCGGCCCCACAAGAAGTCGGCCACGGTGGTGGGCGAAGTGCTCGGCAAGTATCACCCCCATGGGGACGCGGCGGTCTATGACTCGCTGGTCCGCATGGTGCAGGACTTCTCGCTGCGCTATCCGCTGGTGGACGGCCAGGGGAACTTCGGCTCGGTGGACGGCGACAACGCCGCGGCCTACCGCTATACCGAGGCGCGGCTCACGCCGCTGGCGGTCGCGCTGCTGGAGGACATCGACAAGAACACCGTTGATTTCGCGCCCAATTTCGACGACCGGCTCCAGGAGCCCACGGTCTTGCCGGCCCGGGTGCCGAACCTGCTGGTCAACGGCTCCTCGGGGATCGCGGTGGGGATGGCGACCAACATCCCGCCCCACAACCTCAAGGAAGTAGCCGCGGCGGTGATCGCCCTGGTGGACAACCCCGAGTTGTCCATTGCCGATCTGCGCAAGCACGTCCAGGGGCCGGACTTCCCCACCGGCGGCTTCATCTACGGGCGCGACGGCGTCAAGGACTGCTACGAGACCGGCCGGGGGCGGATCGTCATGCGGGCCCGGGCGCAGGTGGAGGAGAAGGAGTCCTCCGGCAAGTCCCAGATCGTGGTGACCGAGATCCCGTTCCAGGTGAACAAGGCGCGGCTGGTGGAGCAGATCGCCGATCTGTACCACGCCAAGAAGATCACGGACGTTTCCGCCCTGCGGGACGAGAGCGACCGGGACGGCATGCGCATCGTGATCGAGCTCAAGCGCGACGCCAACGCCTCGGTGGTGCTGAACCAGCTGTACAAGCACACCCAGATGCAGGCCACCTTCGGCGCCATCATGCTGGCGCTGGTGAACGGCGTGCCGCAGGTGCTCAACCTGAAGCAGCTGCTCCAGGCCTACATCGACCACCGGCACGAGGTCATCACCCGCCGCACCCAGTTCGACCTCGACCAGGCGCTGGAGCGCGAGCACCTGCTCGAGGGTCTCAAGATCGCCGTCGACAACATTGACGAGGTGGTGGAGATCATCCGCAAGGCCAAGGACGTGCCGGCGGCCGACGCGGCGCTCCGAACGCGTTTCGAGCTCTCCGAGAAGCAGAGCAAGGCCATTCTCGACATGCGCCTGGCCCGGCTCACCGCGCTGGAGGTGGACAAGCTGGAAGAGGAGCTCAAGGAGGTGAAGAAACTGATCAAGGAGCTGAAGAGCATCCTCGCCTCGAGACCTAAGCGGATGGGGATTCTCACGTCCGAGCTGGAGGACCTAGTCAAGAAGTTCGGCGACGACCGTCGGACGGACATCGTGGCGGAGCAGGGCGACTTCTCCGTGGAAGACCTGATCGCGGAAGAGGACATGGTGATCACGGTCTCCCACGCGGGCTACATCAAGCGCACGCCGGTCACCACCTACAAGCGGCAGCGCCGGGGCGGACGCGGCTTGAACGGGATGGGGACCAAGGAAGACGATTGGGTGGAGCACCTGTTCGTGGCCTCGACCCACGACTACGTGCTGTTTTTCACCCACAATGGGCAGGTGTACTGGCTGAAAGTGTACGACATCCCGCAGCACGGCCGCGCGGCGCGGGGCAAGCCCATCGTCAATCTGATCCAGATCCAGCCGGGCGAGCGGATCGCCGCCTTCGTGCCGGTGCGCGAGTTCGACGAGACGCACTACCTCATGTTCGCCACCGCCAACGGCACGGTGAAGAAGACGGTGCTGTCGGCCTACGGCAATCCGCGCGCCAACGGAATCAACGCGATCAACATCGAGGACGGCGACGAGTTGATCGACGTCCAGGTCACGGACGGCAGCAACGACGTCGTGCTGGCGACGCGCCACGGCATGAGCATCCGGTTCAGCGAGAAGGACGCGCGGGAAATGGGCCGGGCCACCACCGGCGTGCGGGGCATCGAGCTGGAGCAGGACGACCGCGTGATCGGGATGGTGGTGATCCGGCGCGACGCCACGCTGCTGGTGGTGAGCGAGAAGGGGATGGGGAAGCGCTCGGAGCTGGCGGAGTACCGGGTCCAGCACCGCGGGGGCAAGGGCATCATCACGCTCAAGCACACCGAGAAGACCGGCGACATCGTGGCGTTGAAGGAAGTGCAGCCCAACGACGAGCTGATGCTGATGACCCGCCACGGCGTGATCATCCGCGTGCCGGTGGACGGCATTCGCGTGATCGGTCGGAACACCCAGGGCGTCAAGATCATGAATCTCGACGCCGGGGACACGGTGGTGGACGTGGCCCGGGTGGTGAAGGAGGAAGAAGGCGGCGACGAGGAGCCCACCGACGAGGCCGGGCCCACCGTGGTCGCCGAGGGCCAGGATCAGCGGGAGATCGAGCTGGAGTGACCGTCACGCTGGACTCCATCCGCGAGGCGGCCGCGGGCCTCGTGGGCGTCGCCGTGCGCACGCCGCTGGTGGCGGTTCCCGCGTTGTCCAGACAGGCCGGCGTCCCGGTGTACCTCAAGCTGGAGAGCCAGCAACCCACCGGGGCCTTCAAGACCCGCGGGGCCTGGACGGCCGTCCGGCGGCTGCCCCCCGAGCAGCGCGTGCGCGGTGTGATCACCTATTCCAGCGGCAACCACGGCCAGGCGGTGGCCTTCGCGGCCCATCGGCTGGGGATCCGCGCGGTGATCGTGATGCCCGAGACCGCGCCCCGTACCAAGGTCGAGGGTGTCAAGCGGTGGGGCGGTGAAACCGTGTTCGCGGGCCGGACGTCGGAGGATCGCTACCAGCGGGCGGTGGAGCTGCAGGCCTCCCAGGGGCTCACCATGATCCCGCCGTTCGACCATCCGGACGTGGTGGCCGGGCAGGCGACGGTGGCGTTGGAGATCCTGGAGCAGCTGCCGGAGGTCGAGTGGGTGGCGGCACCGGTGGGTGGCGGCGGGCTCGCCGCCGGGATCGCGGCGGCCCTGGCGGCGCTCAAGCCGGCCGCGCGGCTGGCCACGGTGGAGCCGGAAGGCTCGGCCGCGCTGGCCGAGGCGTTGAAGGTTGGGCGCATCGTGCGGCTGGAACGCACGGCCAGCATCGCCGACGGCCTGCTGCCGCTGTCCGTGGGGAAGCTCAACTTCGCCATCCTGCAAGGACGGGCGCAGGCGGTGCTGGTCTCGGAGGCGGCGATCGCCGAGGCCACGCGCTGGCTTAACGGGGAGCAGGGCCTGGTGGTCGAGCCGTCGGGTGCGGTCACCACCGCCGCGGTCCGGAGCGGCGCGTTCCGCCCCACCGGTCCAACCGTGCTGGTGGTGAGCGGCGGCAACGCCGATGCCACCGTGCTGGCGCAGCTGGCCGCTTCGGGCCAGCGGCCATGACCGCCGTCGGGACCGCCGGTCGGATCATGGTGGCGGACGACGATCCCGCGCTGCTGCACACCCTGGAGCTGATCCTTCGCGAAAACGGGTACGACGTTATCCCGGTGCCGGGCGGGGAACATCTCTTGACCCGGCTGGAGGAGGCGCCTCCCGATCTCCTGATGCTCGACATCATGATGCCCAAGGTGGATGGTCTCCAGCTGCTGGAGCGGGTGAAGCAGGACCCGCGCTGGCGCGATCTGCCGGTGCTGATGGTGTCGTCCATGCCGCCCGAGGAGGCGGCGGTTCGCTCGCTGGGGCTGGGCGCGTCGGACTTCGTGTCGAAGCCTTTCCGGATGCGGGAAATGCTGGCGCGGGTCCAGGCGCACCTGCGCGCCGGGCGCGAGCTGCAGCGGGTCCGGCGCGAGGCCCGCACCCAGGCCCAGACGGTGGACATCCTGCAGGAAGTCAGCGATACCCTGCGGCCGGACGAGATCTACCACGTGCTGGCGCGCCGGGTGGCCCGCGTGCTGAACATCTCGCGATGCTCCGTCGTGCTGGCGGGAACCGATCCCCATCGCGGCGTGGTGGTCGCGGCCTACGAAGATCCCACGCTGCGCAACCTGGAGGTGGACCTCCGCCGGTATCCGGAGATCCGGCACGCGATGGACACCGGCCGCCCGGTACTGGTATCGGATGTCGCGGTGGATCCGCTCTATGAGGAGATCCGGGAGGCCTGGCGCCGGGAGGGCATCCAGGTCGCCACCCGGTCGGTGATCGCGGTGCCGTTCGAGGTGCGGGGCCGGCAGACGGGCGTCTGTTTCCTTCGGACCAGCCTGGGTGACCCGCTCCTCAACGCGAGCGACGCCACCTTCGCCGAAACCGTGATCCAGGCCGCGGTGAGTGCCATCGAGAAGGCCTACGACTTCGAGGCTACGCTGTCCGATAAACAGCGCTTCGAGCTCCTGGCCAGTACGGACGCGCTGACGGGGTGCCTCAACCGGCGCGCGCTCATCGAGAAGCTTGAGCAGGAGCTGGACCGGGCCCGGCGCTACGAATTCCCGGTGACCATTCTCCTGATTGACCTGGACCGCTTCAAGGCGGTCAACGACACCCTGGGCCACCTGGTAGGCGACACAGTGCTGCGGCAGCTGGGCGAGCTGTTGCGGCGCGAGGTGCGCTCGGTGGACCTGGTGGCGCGCTACGGCGGCGAGGAATTCGTGGTGCTGCTGCCCAACACGGCCACGGATGGCGGCATGAGCTTCGCTGAGCGCCTGCGGATCCGCGTTGCCCAACACGACTTCACCACCGGCCTGGCGCCGCTCGCCCTCACGGTCTCGATCGGCGTGGCGACGTTCCCCGCCACACCCGGTCAGTCGGTGGAGGAGCTGCTCACCGCCGCGGATCAAGCGCTCTACCGCGCCAAGCACGACGGGCGTAACTTGGTCCGCCGATGAGCTTCCGACGATGCCCGCGCTGCGGGAGCACGTTCGAGGGCGACGCGCGCTTCTGTCCCAAGGATGGAAGCCCGCTGATCGAAGTCGCCGGCGGGCCGGCCAAACCAGCAGCCCCGGAAGCGCCGACCGCCGCCGCCTCCAAGACGTCCGTCCGCCAAGCCGTGACCCCCAAGGCGTCCCCCGCGCTGGACCGCGCCGGCACGCTCTCCAACAAGATCCTCGATGCCCGCTACGAGGTCCAGAAGAAGCTCGGCGAAGGCGGGATGTCGTACGTCTATGAAGCCCGCGAGCTGTCGAGCGGCGAGTCGGTCGCGATCAAAGTCCTAAGCCCCAAGTTGGGCGCGGACCACAGCTCGGTGGAGCGGCTGCGGCGCGAGGCGGGGCTGGCCATGCGGTTGGATCACCCGAACGTGTGCCGCATTCTCCGGCTGGGGGAGACCGAGGACGGCCTCATCTACCTGGTGATGCCGTACCTCAAGGGCGACCTGCTGTCGGACCGCGAGGTCAAAGTGGGTCCCATGTCGCCCGACGTGGCCATTCCCCTCCTGGTCCAATCCTGCGGCGGCCTGCACCACGCGCACCAGCTGCACATCGTGCACCGGGACTTGAAGCCGGAGAACATCATGCTGGTGCCGGGGCCCTCGGGCGATCAGGCGGTGGTGATGGACTTCGGCCTGGCCAAGGAGAACCGCGCCGGCTCGGGGCTGGCCAAGCTCACCGCCACCGGCATCATCCTGGGCACGCCCGAGTTCATGAGCCCGGAGCAGATCCGCGGCAAGCCGCTGGACGCCCGGAGCGACATCTATGCGCTGGGGATCGTGGCGTTCGAGATGTTCACCGGCAAGCTGCCATTTCAGGGGCGCAACGCCCAGGAAATGATGATCGCGCGGCTCCGGGGACAGCCGATCCCGCTGCGCCAGTACCGGGCCGACCTATCGCCCAAGCTGGAGAAGGTCCTGATCCAGTCCATGGAGACCGACCCCGAGAAGCGGTACCCGGACGCGCGGCAATTCGGGCTGGCGCTGGCCGACACGCTGGATCCCGCTCGCGCGGCGGCACTGCGGCCCCTCCTGCAGTAACAAACAGGATAGTCACCGCGGAGAACGCAGAGGCCGCATAGGTGTGTGGGAGTGAAGCGTTTCCCCGCATTCGACCCGCCTGAATACGCCGACTGGAAACCGGATCCGGAGGTAGTTCGCGCGTATCCGGAAGCCTGGTCGAAGGACCCGGAGCGGGCCGGGATCGTCAACGCACTGAGCGGCGAGGCCAAGCTCGCGCTCTACGCGGGACTCCTCCGAACCCGGCTGCACGACATCATGCTCAAGCGCTGGGTCCGCCAGGGCGTGATCTCCAAGGCCTGGCTGAGCACTGGGGAAGAGGCCACCACCGTGGGCCCGGTGCATGCGCTGGACCGCGAACACGACGTCGTCGCTCCCATGATCCGAAACGCCGGCGCATGCTGTGAGATGGGCATGCCCGTGGCCGACATGCTGCGCGGCTACCTCGGCACGTACGATTCGCCCTCCAAGGGGCGCGACGGGCACGTGGGCAGCCTGCGGTATCGCGTACTCCAGCCCATCTCGAACATCGGCAACATGCCGCCGGTCACGGCGGGCATCGCGCTGTCGTTCGTGATGGGTGGCGAGCGCTACGTGGCGATGACCTGGATCGGGGACGGGTCCGTGAAGTCGGGGCCCACGCACGAGGCGCTCAACTTCGCCGCCGTGATGAAGCTTCCCGCGATTTTCATCGTCCAAAACAATCAGGTGGCGCTGGGCACCCGGGTGGAGCAGGCCCACGTGCCGGGCACCTTCGAGGAACTGCACCAGGCGTATGGCTGCGCCGGTTGGTCGTTCGACGGCAACAACGTGCTGGACGCCTACGCGGCTACTCGGCTGGCGGCGGACCGATGCCGCGCTGGCCAAGGGCCGGTGATTCTCTCGGCGGAGACGTTCCGGATGGGCGGGCACGCGACGCATGACGAGCAGGAAGCGCGCACGGTCTTGCCACCGGAGCAGTTCGCGCATTGGGGCAAGCGCGAGCCGATCGGCCTGTACGAACAGTACCTGAAGCAGGACGGGATCAAGGCGGCGCAGCTCGAGGCGGTGGAGGCCGAGGTGACGGCCGAGGTGGACAACGCGGCCGAGGAGGCGCTGGCGAGCCGACATTCGAACATGCCGCCGCCGGAAAGCGCCATTGAGGGTGTGTATGCGTGAGCGTGTTGTTGGTGGGCGGGAAGCGGGACTGCAGCTCTTGGCGCGCCGCCGCGCCGCGGGGCGGAAAGCGGGGGTACGTCTCCTCGCGCGCTGCAGTGCCGCGCGCGCCGCGGACGACGACGGAATCCAGGGCGCGCGCTCCCTGACGCGCGCTCAGAGACGTACCCCTGCTTCCCGCCCACCTGCCGCCACGCGCTTTCTATTGAGCGCCCTACTCGCTGGCTTTTCTGCCTGTGGCTCAACTGATGCCGACCGAGACGCCCCGGCGGAGGGCTACGTGCAGCAGGCGCTCGACGGCCAGACGCTGACGCTACCGGCGGGATTCGCCATCGCCGTGTACGCCGAGCAATTGCCCGGGGTGCGGCTCATGGCGCTGGGGCCTGAGGGCGACGTGTATGCCACGCTGACCGAGGCGGGCCGCGTGGTCCGGCTGCGCGATTCGGATCACAACGGCGGGGCCGACAGCGTGGCCGTCGTGGCCGACGGACTCAACCTGCCGCACGGACTGGCCTTCCGCGGCGACACCCTGTACGTGGCGGAGAATCACCGGGTGGTGCGGTTCGACCGGCCGGGCGTGAATCCAACGGTGGTGGTGGCGAACCTGCCGTCGGACGGTGGGCACTTCACGCGCACGATCTTGTTTTCGCGCGACCACCTATTCGTTTCGGTTGGCTCGAGCTGCAACCTCTGCGACGAGCAGGATCCGCGCCGTGCCGCCGTCGTGCGGTACGACCTGGACGGCTCGGGCGAGAGGTTGTTCGCGACCGGGCTCCGCAATTCGGTGGGTCTCACGCTGCATCCAGAGACCGGTGAGATCTGGGCCACCAACAACGACCGGGACAACCTGGGCGATAACGTCCCGCCGGATCGGGTGAACGTCCTGCGCGAGGGAGGCTTCTACGGGTGGCCGTTCTGTTATCTGCCGAATCAGCCGAATCCCGAGTACCAGCGCACCTCCGGCCGCTGCGCCGAGGCGATTGGCCCGGCCGTCACCTTGCCGGCGCACACCGCCCCGCTCGGCCTCCGGTTCTACACCGGCCAGATGTTCCCGCCGGAATACCGGGGCGATGTGTTGATCGCGCTCCACGGGTCGTGGAACCGCACGGTGCCCATCGGCTACGAGGTGGTGCGGGTGGACATGGAGAACGGCCGCCCGGTGGGCGAGCCGCAGCCCTTCGTCTCGGGGTGGCTCGAGTCTCGCCGCATGGCGATCGGCGGGGTGGCCGGCCGCGGGTGGGGACGGCCGGTGGACGCCCTGGTTCTCGAAGACGGATCGCTGCTGATCTCGGACGACGAGGGCGGGCGGATCTACCGCGTGACGCACGGCGGATAGGCAGGCGCGCCGGCGGCGCCCCCCCTTGGCGTGTGACCGCCGATGGCGCAGTTTTCTCCGGTGATTTCCTCCTTCCTGCTCCTGCTCCAGGCCGCGCATCCCTTGGCTGTTGCCGAAGACTTCACCCGCCCCGAGGCGGATGTCCTCCACTATGACATCGCGCTGAACCTGACGGACTCGACTGAGAGCATCAGGGCACGCGCCACGATCCGTTACGCCGTCGCCGGCGGCGACGGGCCGCTGGAGCTGGATTTCGACAGCGCCCTGGTGGTGGATTCCATCGTCGGCCCGGGCGGCCGTATTCCCGCCGCCTCCGCGAGCCGGGGCGGATCGGGCGGGGCGCGCGGGTGGCAGCGCCGCCGCACCGGACGCGGTTGGGTGCTGAGCGTGCCGGTGTGGGGAGCAGTGGACGACACCCTCGCCGTCACGGTGCATTACCACGGTCGGCCGCGCGACGGCCTCTTCCTGCGAAAGAACCACTACGGCGAGCCCACGGCGTTCGCCGATAACTGGCCCAGCCGGGCGGGCTTCTGGTTCCCCGCCGACGACCACCCCAGCGACAAGGCGACCGTCACGTTCACCGTCGAGGTCCCGCCCACCTGGCGGGCCGTGGCCAACGGAAGACTGGAGCGCGTGGACACGCTTCCAGACCAGCGCACCCAATGGCGCTGGCGGTCCACTCGCCCCATCCCCACTTACACCATGGTGGTGGGTGCGGCGCGCCTGGCCGTCACCGCCCTGCCCACGCTCACCGGCGTCCCACAGTCCTTGTGGACCTTCCCCGAGGACTCGGCCTTCGCCGTCGAAGGCCCCTTCCGGCGCGCCACCGCCATGGTGGACGCCTACACCCAGTTGATCGGGCCCTTCCCGTACTCCAAGCTGGCCCACGTCCAGTCGTCCACCCGCTTCGGCGGCATGGAGAACAGCTCGGCCATTTTCTACGCCGAGTCCCCCTACGTGGACCGCACCATGGGCGAAGACGTGGTCGCTCACGAGATCGCGCACCAGTGGTTCGGCGACGCAGTCACCGAGCGCGACTGGCATCACCTGTGGCTCTCCGAGGGGTTCGCCAGCTACTTCGGGCCGCTGTTCTACGAATTGGTGCAGGAGCCGGATCGCTTCCGGGACGCCCTGGAGCGCAACCGGCGCGTGTATATGGCGTCGGATGTAGTGGACCGCCCCATCATCGATACCGCCGAGAAGAACATTTCCCGGCTGCTCAACGAGAATAACTATCCCAAGGGCGCGTGGGTCCTGCACATGCTACGGCGCGAGGTGGGTGACTCGGCCTTCTTCGCTGGGATCCGGGCGTATTACTCCACGTTCCGCGATTCCACGGCGCTCTCCGCTGACTTCGCCGGCGTCATGGAAGCCCAGGCGGGCCGGTCGTTGGACTGGTTCTTCCTGCAATGGCTGTTGCAGCCCGGGTACCCCCGGCTGGACCTCGCCTGGCGCTACCAAGGGGGCGAGCTGGTAGTCGAGATCAAGCAGATTCAGCCGACCAAGTGGGGCTTCTTTCGGGTGCGGCTCCCCGTGGAGGTCGAGCTGGAGAATGGAGCGCGCGCGTCCTTCGATGTGGGGGTGGAGGCGCGCGCGACGACGGTCCTGCGACGTCCCCTGCCGGCGAAACCTACCCGCCTGGTGCCGGAGCTCGAGGGGGTGTTGGCGGAGGCGTCGGTGACGGCCCGCTGATCGTGCTGGCGGCCGCGATGGCCGCCCAGGCGCTCTCTACCGCCAGCCGCGGCGCGGCTTGATCCGGCGTCCATTCCTTGTTGGCCACGCGTTCCAGCATCAGCCCCACGACCTGAAGCCAGACGTCCGCCCAGACCTCAACCGCCCCGGGCCGCACCAATCCGGCCGCCTTGCCGGACGCGATGAGCTTCTCGACTTCGTCCCGCAACTCCTTCGCCGCATCTCGGCTCCGGGGGTCCAGCAGGCTCCGCACTCGGCTCACGAACACCAACCGGACCACGTGCGGGTTCTTGACGGCGACCTCCCGCCAGCCGGTGGCGATGCGTTCCAGCCGGTCGGCGCACGGGAGTGCCGCCGGCGTGTCCCGGACGATGGTGGTGAACACTCGCACTCCCGCCCGGTAGATCTCGTTGAGGAGCTGTTCCTTGCTGGCGAAATGGCGGTAGATGGTCCCTTCGGCTACCCCCGCCTTGGCCGCGATCTCGGGCGTGGTGCTCGCGTGGTAGCCCTGGGTGGTGAACAGCTCTAGGGCCGCGCGGACTAGCCGGTCGCGGGTCCCCTTGGGGTCACGGCGCCGGCCTGTTGGGGTCTTGGTCTCCGGCGCGTCTGGGGGGTGAGTCATCACTCACGACAGTACAACTCGTGAGCCTGTTTGTCGATAGGCCACGCGGCGACGGGTCTTTTCGCTCAATACGTCCAGCGGGTGTGCACCTGCAGCACCAACCCGTCCGGCCCGGCGCCCACCGTGGTCCCCAGGACGCCGGCCCGCCCGAACTGGAGAAACAGCCCGCCGCCGCCCCCTACCGCAAGCGCCTCGGTGGTGAGCTTGAAGGGCTCCGGCTCAAACACCCGCCCGGCATCGAGGAAGGCCACGACCGTGGCGCGTACCAGCGTGGGCACGGCGTAGGCGTCGAACCGCAGATCGAGGTTGGCGAACAGTTTGTTGCGACCGAGGAGCCGATGCTCCTCAAGCCCCCGGTGAGACGCCGGCCCCCCCACGCCCTCGTAGGGCCGGTCGCCGGCCTCGATCCGATAGTACGATCCCAGCCGCGGCGTGCCGCCCATGCGCTCGCCCACCACCCGGCCGGCCACCACCACTTGCGCGCCGATGGGCACGTAGCCCGCCGCGCTCACCGTGGTCCGGGTGTAGCTCAGGTCTCCAGCCACCGACGTGTCGGCGACCGAGTAGATGGCCTCGATCAGCGCGCCGCGCCGCGGCGTGGGTTCGCTGTCGCGCAGGTCGAGGACCACGCCGGCCCGCGCCGAGACGTCGGTGGTCGCGCGGGCGATGGTGGGGTCCGCCGTGGGGGCCGCAAGGTCCTCCCGCAGCCGGCCCGGCCCCGGCAGCGTGTCGATCCGCCACCGCTCGGCGTGTATGCCGGCGAGGACGCGCAGCGGGCCCACGATCTGGCGCTGGATCTCGCCGCGCGCCGAGTACCTCACGTTGAGCGACTGGTAGTAGTGCGGTTGGGCGTCGGTGATGTTGGCTTCGTCAATCGCGACCTGATTCCCGGTTCCGTAATAGTTCTCCCGGGCGCGGCGCTGCGCGCTGAGCGTGCCGACCAGGCGCCAGCCGCGGAACAGGTCTGGGAGCCGCGCATCCAACGCGATCTCCCGGCTGCCCGAGGTGGACGCCTGTCCATTGAGAGCGAACGAGGCCCGATACGCGGGCGGGCTGTCCCAATCCGCGAACCCCAGCGGCGAGAGGTAGGCGTAGTACCCCCCCACCGTGAGCCCGTCGCGCACCGTGTAGAAGACCTTGGGGTAGGCGACGTCGGTCCAGGTGAAGGTCCGGAACGGCGACTCCCTGGGCGGCTCCTGCGCCGGCACGGCGCGGGTGGCCACCAGGGCCATGGCCAGACACCCTGCGAGTCTCACGAGTCCTGGCGCCGCCGTTCGTAGAGGTAGGCGCAATCCCGCAGGGCGGCTCGGTCCCCCTCCCACACCGCATAGCGATCGCCCGAGAAGAGCGACGCCGATCCATACTCGCCGTTCTTGTTGACCGCGTAGAACGTGAGGCCGAACCTCGGCCGGCCCTGCTCGTCCAACAGCCGCGCTTCGGAGGTGGCGACCACACGCCGTAAGGTCTCGAGGCACGCATCCGTGGGCGTCACGCCCCGTCGCATGGATTCGACGGTAAGGAAAGCCCCGCAGACTTTGATGTTCGATTCTCCCCGGCCGGTGGAACCGGCCGCGCCCACGTCGTTGTCGGTGTATTGGCCCGCACCGATGATCGGCGAGTCACCCACGCGGCCCGGAATCTTCCACGCCAGGCCGCTGGTGGTGGTCACGGAAGAAATCTCGCCCCTCGCGTTCACCACGTTGCAGTTGATGGTGCCCGTTGGCCGGACCACCATGTTCGTGCCCTCGGGCACATCGAGCCAGTCGTCGGCCGCGCCGCGGTTGGCCCGCCAGCGGAGCCAGATCTCGCGGGCCCGGTCGGTGAGCAGGTTCTCTTCCTTGAAGCCGTAGGACAGCGCGAAGCGCTTGGCGCCCTCGCCCACCAGCAGGATGTGATTGGTGTACCGCAGGACGCATTGGGCCACTTCGCTGGGCGTCTTGATCCCCTCGAGCGCCGCCACGGCTCCCGCGCGCCGCGTGGGACCGTGCATGCACGACGCATCGAGCTGGACCACGCCCTCTTCGTTGGGCAGGCCGCCGTATCCCACCGACGTATCCTCGGGGTCCAACTCCTGGATCTTCACGCCCTCGATTCCCGCATCCAGGGTGTCCACGCCCCGCGCCAGGAGTTGGCCGGCCTTCTCCACCGCGCGCAGGCCATTAGCCGACGCGATCACCACGTCCCGCCCCGCAGGCCGCACGCCGACGGCCGGGGCGGCGGGCTGGCCCGCGGGCGCGGCACCCAGCACCGCGCCCGCCGCCATCCCGGTGGCGGCCCCTACGAATTCACGGCGAGTGAGGTCGGACATGGCGCACCTCGATGTAGCGTGAGGTGGGGGAGCTAATGGCGACGGGAGGGAAAGTCAACGATGACAACGGACCACGGTCACATGGTGCTTGCTCAGGCGTCGGTGGGCAGGTACGTTCTCGCCGCATACCCGAGCCGTGCGTGATGCTTTCGGTTGTATTGCCGATCTTCAACGAGCGGGACAACCTGGCGCCGCTCTTCGACGAGCTGGCCGCCGCGCTGGGGAGCCGCCGGTATGAGATCATTGCCGTGGACGACGGCTCGACCGACGGGTCGCTCGAGGAGCTGTCGCGCCTGCGCCGGACCCGGCCGGCGCTGCGGGTGATCACGCTTCGGCGGCGGAGCGGGCAGAGCGCCGCCCTCGCGGCCGGCTGGGGAGCCGCCCGCGGAGACCTGGTGGTGATGCTGGATGCCGACGGCCAGAACGACCCGGCCGACATTCCTACCCTGCTGGATCGCCTGGAGACCGATCCTCGGCTCGCCGCCGCGGCGGGCTACCGGGTCCGGCGCCGGGACTCGCGCTGGAAGCGGGCCCAGAGCCGCATCGCCAACACCCTGCGGAACTGGATCACCCGCGACCGGGTCCGAGATACCGGGTGCTCGCTGAAGGTGGCGCGACGCGACGTGCTCCACGCCCTTCCCCGATTCGACGGCATGCATCGGTTCCTGCCCACGTTGATTCGCCTGCAGGGGGGACTGGTGGCGGAAGTCCCGGTGTCCCACCGGCCGCGCCGCGTTGGCCACAGCAAGTACACGGCGCGCAATCGCGCGTTTGCCGCGCTGCGCGACGCGTTTGGGGTGCGCTGGCTCAGGCGCCGCGCGCTGGCGGACGTGGCGCGTGAGGAGTTGGACTGACGTGGCGCGCCGTCCCCGGCTCGATCCCGCGATCTTCAACCTGCCCGTGGAGCGCATGCGGCAGGGCTATTACTCCGATAAGTACTTCGTCCGCGCCCGGGAAGTGCTGCTCGCCGACGGGCACCGGCCCCGGGTGTTGATGCAGGTATTCAGCAAGGGCCGGGCCTACCTGGGCGGCATTGATGAGGCCATCGCCATCCTCAAGCTGTGCGCCATCGAGTGGTCCGAGCTCGCGGTCCAGGCCCTCTATGACGGGGACGAGATCCGCCCCTGGGAGACGGTGCTCACCATCGAAGGGCCGTACGACGCCTTCGCCCATCTCGAGACCCTGTACTTGGGCGTGCTGGCGCGACGCACGCGGGTAGGCACCAATACCAGGCTGGTGGTGGAGGCGGCCCAGCCGAAAGAAGTGATGTTCTTCCCGGCGCGGCACGACCACTGGCTGGTGCAGACCGGCGACGGCTACGCGGCGCACATCGCGGGCGCCATCGGCGTCTCCACCGACGCCCAGGCCTCCTGGTGGGGGAGTGAGGGCATCGGCACCGTACCGCACGCCATCATCGCGGCGTACGGCGGGGACACGGTGCAGGCCTCGAAGAAGTTCGCCGAGTACACGCCCGAGCCCGTGCGGCTCATCACGCTGGTGGATTTCGACAACGATTCGGTGGGGACCTCGCTGGCGGTGGCGCGGGCGCTGGGGCCGCGGCTGTACGGTGTCCGGCTCGACACCTCCGAGACCATGGTGGACCAGTCCATCATCCCTCAGATGGGGCATTTCCCTCCCTCCGGGGTGAACCCGCAGCTGGTCCTGAACGTGCGGCGCGCCCTGGACCGCGAAGGCTTCCAGCACGTCAAGATCGTGGTGTCCGGCGGCTTCGACGTGGACAAGATCCGGCACTTCGAGGAGCTGGGCGTCCCGGTGGACGCGTACGGCGTGGGGTCGTCGTTGTTCCGGGGTGGCGGGCGGTTCGATTTCACCGCCGACGTGGTGATGGTGGACGGGAAGCCCTGCGCCAAGACCGGCCGCGAATTCCGGGACAATCCTCGGCTGGAGCGGGTGACCTAACCGTCGCTTCATCCCTCCTTTACAGCCGGGCCCTGGCTGTATAATATTCCTTCCCAATGTATAAGAATGCAGGCACCCCGGTCGCCGTGCTGGGCGCCTCCGGCTATGTGGGGCGCGAGCTGGTCGGCCTCCTGAACGGGCATCCCGACGTGGCGCTCGCGTTCGCCACGTCCCAGAGCGAGTCGCACCTCGACGGCCACGACCTCATCCCCCTGGCCGACGCCGAAGCGCGCTGGGACGACGCGCGCCTGGTGTTCAGCTGCCTGCCGCACGGCGTGTCCGCGCCCGCGGTGGCCCGGGCGGAAGCGGCCGGCGCGCGGGTGGTGGACCTGTCGGCCGACCTGCGCCTGTCGGATAAGGCCGTCTATGGGCTCACCGAGGTCTATCGTGCCGCGCTGCCCGGGGCGGACCTGGTGGCGAACCCCGGCTGCTATCCCACGGCCGCGGTCCTGTCGCTGCTGCCGCTGGCGCGGGCCGGCGTGATCGACACCACGCGGCCGGTCATCATTGACGCCGCCTCCGGGGTCTCGGGCGCGGGCCGGAACCCGCGCCGCGACCTGCTGTTCGGCGAGGTCGCCGAGGATTTCAAGGCCTACAGCGTGGGCAACGAACACCGGCACCTGCCGGAAATCACCGCGCAGCTCACGGCGGTGACGGGCGCCGTGGACGTGGTATTCACGCCGCATCTCCTGCCAGTTCGCCGCGGGATTCTGGTCACCATTCACGTGGCGCTCACGCGCGACCTGGGACGGGGCGAGGCGGAGGCCATCCTGCTCGACGCCTATGCCCATGAGCCCTGCATCCGGGTGCTCCGGGGCGCCGTCCCCACGCTCCAGGATGTGGTCTACCGCAACCGGCTGGCGCTCGGGGTGGTGCCGGTCAAGCACGTCTCCCACCCTATGGTCACGGTCGTCGGAGCGATCGACAACCTGGTCAAGGGCGCCGCGGGACAGGCGGTCCAGAACATGAACGTGATGTGCGGCTTCCCGGAGACGCGGGGCCTTGCATGCTGAGAGGCGTGCGCGTCATCAAGGTCGGCGGGGGCGAGATCGAGGACCCCGCCTGGCTGGACCGGTTTGCCGCGGGCGTGGCGCAGGCCCGGCCCGCGGTGATCGTCCACGGCGGGGGCCGGCGCATCTCCGCGTGGCAGGAGCGGCTGGGCTTGCCGGTGGTGATGCGGGACGGCATCCGCGTCACCACGCCGGAGGTGGCCGAGCTGGTCCAAATGGTGCTGTGCGGTCCCATCCGGACGGCCCTGGTTCGGGCGCTCCGGTCCCAGGGCGTGGACGCGGTGGGTGTGGCGGGCGGCGACGGGTGCCTCACGGTCGAGCTCCAGGACCCGGATCGCCTGGGCCAGGTGGGGCGCGTGACGAGCGTGGACCGCGCCTTCCTGTCGCGCCTGCTGGAGCGCGGGATTACGCCGGTGCTGGCGCCGGTGTCGGTAAGCCCGGACGGG
>Ga0209342_10000896_pt1 | contig 34246 bp, 32 predicted proteins | sample RifCSP16_2_FD_184023 | JGI IMG/M metagenome (GOLD analysis project Ga0209342, IMG submission 184023) | Soil microbial communities from Rifle, Colorado - Rifle CSP2_sed 16_2 (SPAdes) (version 2) | ecosystem: Environmental > Terrestrial > Deep subsurface > Rock core/Sediment | place: Rifle...
TGCTTTCCGTCGTCCATTCGGCGGCGGCGGCAAGCAGGCAGAACAGCAGCAGCACGAGCGGCGCCGCCGGCTGCGCAATCAACGAGCCGATCAGCACGGCCGTGCCGATGGCCCCGACCACCGCAATGTAGATTTGCTGCCGGGTGACGCTCATGCTGTTACATCCTGTCTCGCCCTGCCTCTATTGTATTGAAAGTTTGCAGGTAGTTACATGCAGGTGTGTTACAAGACCATTGGCGCTCGAAAACGCTCTCAACTCCCGCCAATCCACTCCCATTCCAACCTCACTTGGATTCTCCGAATAAACCTGGCAGGTCTTCACGGTTCAGCCTGTGGCCAACATCGGCGGGCAAGACCTGCCAGGTCTATGGCTCGGGATTTTCAAGTGCGGGTGGTATATCTACCTCTTGGCGTTTCCGAGCACAGCCGGACATTTGTGAAGATGGAGCGTAAATGAGAACAGGGGTGCGATGACGCACCCCTGTGTGAGTGAAGAGCCTTGTGGCTTCGCCAATCACGGAAGTAGTTGGATTCCGGTCCAGTTGTATCCGCCTGTCCAGTTGTATCCGCCCGTCCAGTTATAGCCGCCCGTCCAGTTATAGCCGCCCGTCCAGTTATAGCCGCCCGTCCAATTGTAGCCGCCGGTCCAGTTATAGCCCGACTGCCACAGTGTTCCCTGCACCCATTCCTGCCAGTCGAGGCTGCCCGTCCAGTTGTAGCCGCCGGTCCAATTGTACCCGCCCGCCCAGTTATACCCGCCCGTCCAGTTGTAACCTTCGGGCGCGACGAGTGTCCCGTCTTCGTTCACGAGAGTGAACTGATCGAACAGAGAGACGCTCGGCCCCACGTAAGGCTGGCCAGGGATCATGCCCGGGTTAGCCTCACCTGCCTGCGTGTCGGCCAGCGCGTCAGGCGCCCGGACCCGGCCCGCGCCCTGCCGCCACAGCGAGGCGCCCTCGATCGGCTGGGCCGTGATCATCAAGTGATGCTTGAGTTGCGACGGCGTCCAGTCGGGATGCGCTTCGAGCAACAGCGCGGCCACACCGGCGGTCACCGCCGTCGCGGCGGAAGTGCCCGCCGCTTCGTAGTAGCCCCCCCGTACCCGATTGTCGCGATGCTCCCTCGCCCACGCGGCGCCGTCAAGCATCGTCGAGACGACGTGCGCACCCGGGGCCAGCAGCTCCGGCTTGACGAAGCCGGTCTCCGTCGGCCCGCTTGACGAGAACGGCGGGATGGCGTCGTCGCTCGAATCGTCGGGCGTGTAATTGTCGGTGAACGCGCCGACGGTGATGACGAAAGGATCGTTGCCGGGCACGGCGATGGTCATATTCGCGTCGCCCATGTTGCCGGCGGCGGCGACGACGACGATGCCGGCCTGGTGCGCCGCTTCGACGGCCTGATTGACCGGGCTGGCCCAGTACGGGCCGGTGACATACGCGAAGAGTGAGAGGTTCATCACACGGATGTTATACTCGTCCTTGTGCGCGACGACCCACTCGATGCCTTCGATCAGATCGGTCTGCGTGCCCTGACCGCTCGCGTCCATCACGCGCACGTCGATCAGGCGCGCGCCGGGCGCAACGCCGGCGAAACCGTTTGCCGTGCGCCGGGCATTGCCGACAATGCCTGCTATGAAGGTCCCGTGACCGAACGGGTCGAGCGTGTTCGACCCGCTGTCAAGGGCGTCGTACCGGGCGACGACACGCTGCGCCGGACGGCCCTGCGCGTCGCGTAAAAGATCGGGGTGGCGCGCGATGCCCGTGTCGAGAATGGCGACGCCGACGCCTTGACCCGTGTAGCCTTGCACCCACAGCTCGTCCGCGCCGACGGCTTCTGCAAATCCCGAGGAGTCGGCGTCAGGCCGGCCCGCTGCGCGCACGGGCGTGTCCAGCGTCACGTGCAGACCGCGATTGCGCAGAGCGCCGAGCGCCGATTCCGGCATGTCGGCCGACACAGCCTGAATGAGCGCGAACCGGTGTGTGACGAAGCCACCCAGCGCCTGAACCGCGCTCTCCACTTCGGCGATCGATCGTCCCTGGACAATCGCGCGCACCGATTGCGCCGGTGCGGCGGCGGTGAAGCCGAGCGCGGTGAGCACGATCGCCGCGCAGAGTGTTGCTGCGACGAGAGTCTGAGATCGCCGTCCGGCGAGGTGTGCTGGCATGCCTGCCCTCCTGATGTTTCTCCGATATGACTATAGCCGAAATCGGCGACGGGTTGCGTTGGTGGTTGGAGAGTGGTGCGTTGGAGATCGCACGCCAACAAACCCCACCAGACGCTTCCAGATCGTGCGATTCGATGCGACGGGTTGGGGCAGGATTGAAAGCGGTTTGAGCGCTCTGTGTGATGGTCCCGAATCGCGCGCGCCGTCGCGCAGCACGAACATCGATTCTGGTATAATATCGCCGGTTTCGCCCCTGGCGAAACACACTCTTTCTCTGTGTGCACGCAAGGTTGTCATCAACCGTAGGGCGCGTTTCCATACGCGCCGCAAATCGGCGGCACGCTGCGCGGAAAGCCGCCCTACGTCTGGCCTGACATGTTTTGCGTGCACACCTTTCTCTGTTGAAAAGGACTTCAACTGTGTCGAGGACGGGTCGCTTCGCTCTACTCCTTGCCGCTGCGGCGCTGATGAGCCTGGCGCCGGTTCAGGCGCCGACGTTCGCGCAGATCGCCACGCCCGCCGCTCCGAACTTGCTGATCAATGGCGGGCTGGAGGGCCAGTACGTGATGCAGTGCAGCGCGAGGAGCGGACCGCCATGGGTAGCCGTGCCATGCGGCAATCCGATCGACTTCGGGACGACGAAGCTGTGGCAGACGGCACAGGTGCCGGTGGGGTGGACGGCGTGGTGGCTGCCGCCGAATGAGAATCGCCGCGATCCCAATTTCTACAGTACCTATCCGAATCAATGCTACGACGAGGACGCGCCGAGGGACTGCGTGGCGTGGCACAACCCTGAGTATCGCGATACAGCCGGCGGACCTCAAGGCCCCCCGTATCGCAAAGTAGCCGGAGACAACTCGCAGAAGTACTTCACGTTCTACAGCCTGCACGAAGCGGGGCTGTACCAGACCGTCGGCGGCCTGGAGCCCGGCCAGCGCGTGCGTTTCAGCGTATATATGCAGGCGTGGTCGAGCGCGGAGAACGATCCGTTCGCTTCGGCCGGCCAGCCGTCGATGGGCATGCGCGTCGGCATCGATCCCCACGGCGGCAATTTCCCATGGAGTCCGAGCATCGTCTGGTCGCCGGTCAAAGAGGCGTTCGATCACTGGGAGTTGTTCACGGTCGAGGCCGTCGCGCAGTCGGATCGCGTGACGGTGTTCACGCGCTCGCGGCCTGTGTTCGCGATTCAGCACAACGACGTGTACGTGGACGAAGCCAGCCTGATCGGGGTCGGCCGTGGGCCCACCTCGACGAGCCGAGCGACGCGCGCGTCAACGGCGACCCGGACACCGACGCCCAGCCCGACCCAGACCGTCACTCCCACTCGAACGCCGTTCCACGTGCCGACCCGCACGCGCACGCCGACGCCGACGGCGACCTTCACTCCGAGCGCGACGCCGCTCCCAACGAGCACGCCGACCGCGACCGCCACGGCGACGCCGACCCTGCCCGCTGTGTTCGCCACGGCGCCAAGCGGATCGGAACCTGTGTTGTGGGCGGGCGGCGTCATCGCCGGAATACTGCTCGTTGCGTTCGTCATGGTGCGCATCGGTTCTTCGGGGGCGCGCGACGAGACGTAGGTGAAGAGACCCGGTTTCTTCGAGAAACCAGGTCTCTGAAGGCTAAAGCGGTGGCCTCAGCGCATGCCACTCGGTCGCCTGCTCGTATGCATGCGCGACGCGCAGCAGCGTCGTCTCGTCCCACCATTTGGCGACGAGCTGCATGCCGATCGGCAGCCGTCCGCTCGACACGAACCCGCATGGCACGGAGATCGCCGGCGTGCCCGCCAGGTTGAACAGCCGCGTGAAGCGCGGCAGGCGCGCGCCCGCTTCCGGCTCGCCGATGCGCGGAGCCGCGATCTGCGTAACCGGCGTGGCGAGCACGTCGATGGATTCGAAGACCTGGCTCAGCCGATGCCGCCACTGCCACTGAGCCTGCCTGGCAAATGCATAGTCTGTCGCGGTGAAAGCGCGGCCCGCCTTGATGCGGTCCAGCACATCGGCGCCGAACTTGTCGGGCTGCGACTCGAACCGCTCACGATGAAACGCGGCGGCGTCGGCCATGAGGATGACGCCCGTCGCTTTCGTCATCTCCGCCGCCTTGCGCAAATCCACCTTGACGATCGTTCCGCCCAGACTTCGCAGCGTCTCGATCGCCGCGCGAACGGCCTCGACCATCTCAGGCTCGGACTCCTCGAAAAAGAAAGCTTCCGGCACGCCGATGCGCGCTCCGCGCAGTCCCGTCACGCCGTCGAGGCTTCCGGCATAGTCGGGAACCGGTGCGTCGATCGACGCCGGGTCTTCGGGATCGTGGCCGGCGATCGCCTGCAGCAGGATGGCCGCTTCGCGCACGGTGCGCGCCATCGGCCCGACGTGATCGAGCGACCACGATAGCGGCACGACGCCGCGCAGGCTGACCCGCCCGCGCGTCGGCTTGAGGCCGACGATGCCGCACAGCGAGGCGGGGATGCGGATCGACCCGCCGGTGTCGGAGCCAAGCGCGCCCAGGCACAGCCCGGCGGCGACGGCGACCGCCGACCCGCCGCTCGATCCTCCAGACACGCGCTCAAGGTCCCACGGGTTGCGGCAAGGACCGAAGTGCGGGTTGTCGTTCGTCGTCCCGTGCGCCCATTCGTGCAGATGAGTTTTGCCGGTGAGAACCGCGCCCGCCGTGCGCAGCTTCTTGACGACGGTTGCGTCTTCGGCGGCGACGTTATCGATCATGAACGGCGATCCGGCCGTCGTGCGACGACCGGCGACGTCGATCAGGTCTTTGATCGTGATGGGAATGCCGCCCAGCGGTCCGTCGAGGTTGGCGGCGCGCTCCGGCGGATCGAAGACTTCGAGGTAAGCGTTCAATTTCGGGTTGAGCGCCCGAATGCGATCGAGGGTGGCGGCGATCAGATCGCCGGGCGCTGTCTCGCCGGACTGCAAGGCATGCCGAGCGGCGTGGATCGAATCGACCGGCAGAGTTGGCGGCATGCTGTAAGAGGACGGAGCCGCGCAGGGGTAGCCACCAACAGCGGGCTACTTCAGAGGAATAGCCGGGAGGCGTTTGAGGGTCCGGCTGGCCGGATCGATCGTGATGCCCACGGACTCCAGCGCGGTGATGCCGAGGATCGGCTCGACATCATTCGGCCCCAGGATCACGCGGCCGGCGGTGATTTCGCCCATGAACTCGATCTGCGCCAGGCCGAAGGGATATTCTTGCAGCGTGCCGTCGGCCAGTTCGTAGGTCGTGGTGCCAACCGCGCGGACGCCGATGTTTTCCATCTCGGCGGCCGGAGCCAGCGTGTCGGTCGCGCCGGTATCGACGAGGAAAACGGCTTCGTAAGCCGCGCCATTTGGGCGGCCGGGTGCTTTGAGTATCACCGTCACGTACGTAAGGCCCATCATTCATCCTTTCCAGCCTCAGTATACGCCCTTAAAGACCTGGCGTCAATCTCCTTTTTCGCGTTAATTGACGCGGCGCGCGCAAGCCGGACATCCTGGCCGATCAGCTCTTGTTGTTGATGGATGGTGCGTTTGCTGCCGTCCATATGTTCGGCCCAACCTATCCGGGCGCGAACGTCGCACAGGCGGCGAGGGCGCTCATTGACGCGCAGGTCAACCGTGGCCGCACAACACGAAAACGATGACAATCGTCACTATTCACGAGAGGCTAACCGGGTTAGAGTAGTCTGGCCGCACCATCACGAGAGGTCTATGATGCGAATCACACACGTGTTTCAGTCACAAGTGGTTTCAGGCAGTCCGGTCCAGGCGGGCGACATCACCGTCACGCCGCAATCGCGGGCGCTGATCGTGCGCCTGCGGTTCGGCGGCCTGGTCTGGCGCCGGCCGACAGCCGTGCTGGTCGAGCGAGCCGGGCAGACGTCCCGCATCCCGATTGTGGACGTCACCCGCGTCGTCCAGTTGGCGCTACTCGGCGCCAGCGTGTTCGTTTTTTTGATCACTGTCCGGATCCAATCCAGTCGACGAAAGGAGAACAGGCCATGAGCAACGGGTTAGACGAGTCCGCCAAATCCGGCGGCGCGAATCAGCAGCAGATCCTTCAGACGATTGCCGACAAGATATTCGCTCCCGCCAACGCCGGCGCGGTTTATGGGGAGCCGGTCACCGCGGGTAGCTACACGGTGATCACGGCCAGCGAAGTCGTCAGCGGAGGCGGTGGCGGCGGTGGTAGTGGCTTCGGGCCTGCCCAGCAGAAACCTTCGCGGGCAGGGCCGACGACCGAGTCGCCGCAGCCCGAAACGATGGCGGGGGGCAGCGGCGTCGGGATGGGTGGTGGAGCGTCCGCCCGGCCGGTGGCCGTGGTCGTCATTGGGCCAGAGGGTGTCGAGGTCAAGCCGGTGTTCGACGCGACGAAGATTGGCATCGCCCTCGCGACGACACTCGGCGCGATGCTGTTGATGCTGGGGCGGATGCGGAAAGCGGGCAGACGCTGAGCTGGGTCTATCCTTGCCGCCCTCACTTCCGGTCTGCTCATCCTGGGATCGAACCTGGTTGTCGGCATCCCATCCGTGTCTCAGCCTAACGCTGTCTTGATGCGTTGAGGGGTGAATGGAATCTGCCGCACGCGCGCCCCGGTCACGTAGAAGATGGCGGTGACGATACCCATCTCAGAATTCCGTAAGAAAGGTGCGCGGCGTGACGAAGCGTATCGTCTCGAACCTCCTCAACACAAGCAAATCCTCGTCGCCCGTGACGACGTATTTCGCCGCGCCGGCCAGCGCGGCTTCAATCAGCATATCATCTTTCGGATCGCGGCAAACCCTCACCGTTCGGGTTGGCGTAACCAAGTCGCCGCGCAGGGCAATCAGGTCCAACAGGGCTTCGACCTGGGTATCGCTGACGTGATATTTCTGGCGAATGCGCGGCAACGCCAGCTTGGCGATGAGTTCGTTGCGCAGAGGTATGGAATACACCAGGGTGTATTCGTTTTGGGCCAGGCGTGGAATGATCGGGCCAACTGAACCCTGTGGCCGTATGAGCGCGCGGATGAAGATGTTCGTGTCGACGACGGCACGCATCAGGCCTTCGATTTCCGCGAGCGCACGGCCTTGGTGGCTTCGATCACATCCGCCTCAACTTCCTCATCAGAGTATTGAGCATTGACTCGAGCCATGTACGCCAGCGCGTCGTCAATGCGCTTGAGCACGCCCACTTCGTCCGCGCGGATGAAGCGGAGGTATTGCTCGTAGGAAATAAGCACTGCCTCGGGCCGGCTGCCGCGTGTGAGAATATACGGGGTCTGGCGCTTGACGACCTCGTCGAAGATGGAGCGGAACTTACGCTGCAGCTCGGTCACGCCGATGATCTTGTTCATAGGATTCTCCTGGTTTGAGTACACACCTCGCTATATATTCTAGTCTGTTCGCGGGAAAAGTCAACGTAGTGGCTTCGGGCCTGCCCAGCAGAAACCTTCGCGGGCAGGGCCGGCGACCGAGTCGCCGCAGCCCGAAACGATGGCGGGTGGCAGCGGCGTTGGGATGGGTGGTGGAGCGTCCGCCCGGCCGGTGGCCGTCGTCGTCATTGGGCCAGACGGTGTCGAGGTCAAGCCGGTGTTCGACGCTCGGCGCGATGCTGTTGATGCTGGGGCGGATGCGGAAAGCGGGCAGAGGCTGAGGGGATGTCAATCATTTTGCTCCGGCGCGCTGCCCCTTCTCGACCAGGTCGTCCAGTTAATCTTCCAGCGGAGGCGGAGGCAGCGTGCCGGCTTTGACTCGTTCCCAGCGTTCGGCTTCGATCTGCCGGAAAGTCTCGATCGCGCGTAGCACTGGCTCAGCGGCGCCCTCACCAACCTGGTGAGTGACCGCCGCGCGCAGCGCGTCGAGCAGGAGGTGATTGACCTCTGGGCTGTCGCCACCGTCTTCGATTTGCATGGCGATGGCGTTGACGATGCCGTTGAGCTTGCGGACTCGAAACAGGGGCAGGCGCAGACTTTGGATGGCCGCCTTAACGGGGTCGAGCTACACTGCTCGCGCCCGGTCGTAGCGCATCGGTTCGTTGGAGGGTTTCCAGGTCATCGCGATTGTTCCTCGCGCCTGCCGGTGTCTCCATCTGGTGCCTGGCAGGTCAGCCTCACTCGTATCCAGGCGTCAATCCCTCCATCTCGTCGACCCAGTGCCGGTAGTCGTCCAGCACGATGGCGGCTGTCTTGATGCGTTGAGGGGTGAACGGATGAGACCACTCACTGCTTCGGGATCGTTCGGCCGCCATCCCGTTCAAACTCCTTCTGCGGCGAGTAATTCGGCAGCACGCCTGACGGCGCGCAGGATGCGCAGATGTGAGCGCAGCCATATTGCGGGCCATTCAAGCCGAGATCATTGCGCAGCACATAGAGGAGTGGCGTGTCCGGCGCGACTTCCACCGAATACGGTTGACCATTGACGGTCAGCGTGAGCTGGCTGGTCATCAGCATATACCCCAGAAGGTCTGCTCGAAGGTCAGTGCGAAGTCGTAGCCCTGAACATCGAAGCCGCGCGACTTGAAATACGCTTCGGCACGGCGCGCGAGTTCGGCAGTTGCCATCGCCTCACGCGGGTCGTGTGTGACTTTGGCGAGCCAGGGCGGGCCAGGCCAACCCCCGCTGCTCCAAAGCATCGCAGATCGTGAATCTGCGATGCTTTTTCTTTATTGCGATGCCCTCTGTGTGAGAACGAGTGAGACAACTCGCCCGTACACAGTAGAGTAGAGGGCGAAGGAGAAAACACATGATCCACAGCCTCCATCACAGAGTCTCCAATGGGTAGCCCGGTGGTGATGAGTCCACACATGCCCGTGTTGAACGTCGAGGATGTGTTGCAACTTGATGTGTTCGGCGGGCATATCAGGGCCATGAAGGTGATCACAGCCAATCAGAAACGGAGGTGAGTAGCATCTGAAAACAACGCCCCTGGTCGTCTCACAGGGCGTTGTCGTTTGTGGCAACTGGAAAGCGCGTAGCCGTGCTTGCGCAGAATCTGCTTCAGCAGGAGGCGCAGGTGGGGGTGCGTAATCTCTCAAAGGGTCTTGTCGATGATGACGCTCTGCTCTTCCGCGTCGCCTTAACTTACGGCAGCAAAGAGACCGGAGAGGGTTTCTTCCTTCCCTCGCCGAAATACAGCGCCCTGAATCGATCCATTTGCTTGATCTTGTCAACGAGCGCCCGTTCCTGATCGGAACTGGCGACGTTGCGCACGAGCGTCTTGGCATCCGCTTCGTTCAGCCTTAGTACCAGATAGTTCGCGATCGCGGAAAAAAGTGAAATGTTGAAGTCCTTGGCCTCCTGCGAGGCCAACACGAGTGAAATGCCATACTTTCGGCATTCCTTAGCCATGGTCGGGATCAGTCGCAACCGAGCGGCGCGATGCGCCTCGTCAAACACCACTGCGTGCGTAATCCGCTGCTGGATGCCCCGGCGGAACATGTCCTTGTAAAGGCCATAAAAGACCAGGGACGCAAATGCCTTTTGCAAGTTGTCATTTTGCGTGGCGTGGATGCGAATAACAATCGGCTGCTCGCTTTCCCACAGGCTCTGGTGGGATTCGGCTAAATCAAAGAAGCCGTAGTCATCGAGCTCCTCCAGCCGCCCCAGAAGCGTGCGCAGCCCACGGTCCGGTTTAGGATCAGCTCGGAGAATCTCCATAAACCTCCAAAATGGCGGCTCCGGCAGCTCCCGCAAATCGGCGTTTGGGTCGTCCCACCCATGCTCAATGAAACTCTCCTTGATCGCCTTGCGGATACGTTCACCCTGAATGTCACCCAGTTCCGGAAAGATGGCGGCAAAAATATCGCGCAATGCACCGGCCACGTCCAGATATGCCATGCGTGATTGCCGGTCAAGGACTTGCAACGGGTTGAACCCCAATCCGTGAAAGTCAAGAAACCGCACTCCTGACACGAGACTTTCAAGTCGCTCGTCGATGTCCTGGTGATAGGAAAACACGATCGGCCGAACGCCAGCGTCGAGCATCTGTTTGCACAGGTTCAACAGACAGGTTGTCTTGCCCATGCCGGGCAGACCGGCGACCAGAAGGTGAGGATTCCCCTTGACCGTCAGGGGCCATCGGACCTCCGATCCCGTGAGCAAATCGGTACCCAGACAGACGGAACGTTCGTCCTCGTCACTGTTCCCAATATGTGGCAGACCGGCAGTTTGTGTCTGGGACTCACCGCGTGAGCCCTGGTCCGCGACGTCCGTCAGGCTTTTGCCCTGACTCAATCTCTGTTCAGGAGCTGTCAGCCGCGAACCGTTACGATCCGACTCCTCCGAGCCCTCAAATTCTTCGGCGTGTGACTTGGCAGAAGCTGCCTCACCTTTTCGTCCCACAGCAGCAAGGTCAATGAACGCCTCTCGGCGGAAGTCCGAGTCGGGCAGCAGGCCAGGACCAAATAGGAATATCCGCGTTTCCCAGCCTTCGGGCGAGACCTTTAGCGGTGCTGCTCCGGCGTATTCCGGGCAAAACACCCAGCCCCGATCCACCTTGTCGGCCGTCGTAAACGAGTACTCCCCGCCTTTCTCAATCATCCGGTCGATTTCGGCGACGATGCTCTCGTACCGGTCCTTTGCTAGGTAATGCCGGTTCGCTTTGTCCGCGTAGAAACGCAATACGCGAGCCAGTTTCGCACGCCGCACGGCCCGGAATGAGGAGCCTACGTTTTCATTCGAGTACCAATCGTCCCAGCGCGCACGCAGGGACTCCACCTGTTGGCGAATGCCCTCCAATATATCCGGGCTTCGCGCGGCTCGCAGGTGTCGACGGTATTTGACTTCAATAAACTGAAACAGCAGCCCCTTGCGCGGGACGAGCGACACATAGATCAGATCTGGACGTGCTCTGCCTGTCAACGGGCCAGCCTCAGGCTCTTCCTCGTCAGTCTCTCTGGCCGACAACGGCGGAATTAGATCCAGCACGTCGTCAACAGGAATCAGAAAGCCTGTTTCGAGCGACGTCCAGCAATCACCCTCCTCGAGCGCTTGGCGACAGTTCGCATGGCACAGCGCCAGTGTAATCAGTTCCGAAGTGGGCGCCTTCTGGCCGGTTAGACGGATCGCCAGACGCCCACTGAGGGCTTTGAGGTGCTCCATGAGGAACTCGGCGTTCCGCCGACTACGGCTCAGCCCCATTTGATCGAGCGCGCCGTCCAGCAGGTTTCGGACCTCTTCAAGGTTGCTGGTCGAGGTGATCAACTGCAAGCAACCCAGGTCTTCACGTTCCGGCACACAGTCGATCACGTAAGCGTCATAGATTTCCTTGTTGTCGCGGGGTGAATCAAAATACTCGATACCCGCGTTGCGGTCGAGCGTGATCACCCAGTCACACAGTCGATGCAACTCGCGCAGGCTGTGGGCCTTCTCGGGTGAGATCTCCGTTCTCAATATCGGCAGCAGAGCGTCGGTGGAGATGCTACGAGCCACGCATCGCCCAATGGCCTGCTGCAGTCGGACCAACCGCTCTGTATGCGTCCGATCTGAAGGATGTTTCTCCCCGTCCGCCGAGGCCAAAACGGCACTGCGCCACAACGGAGACGGCGTGCTCGTGTATTCCCGCTCGAAGAAGGAAAGCAAGCCGTATGCAAACAGTGGTCTAGATTCCGGGGCAGACCGGTCAGGCACGACTCGCGACTCGAAGGTGTCGAACGCCACGGCGATATGAGCCGGCGTCTTCGGGTCCTGCTCGCTCTTGCGAGCCCAGCGAAGCTTGGGCAGGTTCATCCCTCCCGGCAGGCTGAGCGACTCCAGCATCCAGCGGTCTTCAGCAGATAACACGCCTGCCCCGCTGCGTCGTTTCTCCCGGGCTTCGGCGATGAACCGCCCTGCCACGCCACGCTGCTCGTGCGATGGATAAAGCTCCAGGACGAACGCTGGCGCTATCTTGTGCTCACTTTCGTCGAGATCGTCTTCGGGTGTGGCCTGCCGATACTGATCCTGAACCCGGCCAAGCGATCGTGCCACCGTGAGGCCGTCGCCCGGTCGAAGGGCGTGAATATGAAGGAGCTTTGACGCATCGTGACACTCGATGTACTTGAGGATCTCGTTCCCCAGAACCTGTGCGCTCTGCTTCCCCACGGTCGGCACCGTATCGGCCGTTTCGGTTTCGCCCAACGCTCGGGCCAGGATTGCCACGGCAGCCTTCGGTTCCTTGTCACGATCGGGCACCATGCCCACAGCATGGAAACCGAGCGTATCGGCGAAGACAAATGAGCTCCCATCCTCTAGGCCAGGTAGAAACGCCGGAAACATCGCACCATCCAGCACTAAGAACTCGTCTCTAATGTTCTTTGGCGCGGCGCCCTGTTCGAAAGCGGCATGGAGCACAAGGTTGTCGTAGGCGACATGCCAGGCCACACGCAAAGGATGGTTGGGCAGGACGATTAGCCCAATCGTCCGACCCGACAGCGTTTGGATTTCGACAGTATTTGCCAGAGCCAACGAGGGGTCCCCCTCTTCCAGCAGCGCCGCCCAAGCCAACAGATATTCCTTGACCACCGTATCGAATGCTTTGGATTTCTCGTCGTAGATCTGACCCACCCCATTGTAAGCTGCAAACCGTTCGGCCATCCGCCGGCTGGCATTGCTGGCCCGATCCCAGAGTGCTTGCCTCGATGGCCCCGGCAAGGATTCAGGATCTGACAAAGGAACAAACTCCGGTTCCGCCGCCCGCGCGCCCGAAGCCCGCACCCTGACACGCCAACGCCCGATAGCTCCCAACCGCTCGGCCCATTGCTGTTCCACCTCACGAATCAACGACGGACTAAATACCCGGAAGCTCTTCCTATGTTGCGGCATACGCAACAGCACGAAGTCCTTGGAGTCCACCGGTAAGGTCTCTGTGGATGAGGCGAGATCCGATACGCTCTCGCGGCCATCCAGTTCAATTAGCCCCTCGCTAAACGTCCGCACCCTCTTGCCAACGCTGGCTGGCTCGTGTTCCGGCGGCTTGCCAAATCGTATGGTGAATTCCTCACTCTCCTGCGGCTCCACGTGGTCATTGCCGATCACCGAGACAACCATTTTGGCGCCGATCAGCGCGTCGTCGCTCAGCATGGAAAAATCGTCATTCGTGAAGCGGCATTTTTCTTCCTTCTTGCTCGCGTGGGGAACCTCCCGCGAAGCAAGTTCCTCGTCCATATCGGTCACAATCACGACGCGGTACTCGACGGTACCCTCCTTTAGGTTATCCGGGCGAGCCTTCCAGCGGACTTCCAGTTTGGAGTAGTCCCCTGTTTTGTCGGCGTCGGGATTCAAGACGAGCTCCGGAGGGTCGCCAGCGTCGTCTCCACCACTTAACCCGGACCATTTGGCGATCCGTTCGGTATGCGTTCGCCACGGCACAAGCTCGATGCTTTGAATATTCTGAGCCGCCCCCTCAACCCGTAAGGCACGGACCCACAGGTGCGCCTTGTCAGCCAGTTCGGCTAACGCCGGAAGGAGCGGCTTGGTGGCTGCCGACCGCAGGAAGCGCTCCAAATCCGTGATCTGCCCCTCAGAAGGATTGAGCAGCTTGAGTGCTTCGATGCGTTGTGCGGGAGTCAATCCAGCGACTGCTGTTCCCAACAGGCGATCCACGAAGAGGCGAGAGTCATTTAGTCCGTCGTCTGGATTCGCTTCATCATCCTGTTTCACTGGCCACAGGCCAAGCAAATACAAGAGTTCTCCCGGGTGCCGCCGCTCTGCTGCAATGCGGGCTAGAAAGTCGAACTCGGTCCAGGGCGAAACCCTGAAGCGGTGGCCGAATCCCCGCGCCTTTTTGATAGCCCGATCTGCATATTCCCGAATCTCACGCGACAGGCGGCTGGTCACTTCATCTCTGGCCTGGCGCAGTGCCTGATGGAACAGGCTGTTTTCATCCACTTCCTGTGCCGCACTGTAGATGCTATCCATGCCGGCACCGGCCCGGGCCGTATCCACCAACAGCAACACGGCCTCGTCTTTCGATTCGCGCAGCTCGACGGCGCGATCGGCGGTGATGGTGCGTGTCTTCGCATCCTCCACATCCGCTACACGCCAGACCCTCCAAGCCGACGGCGCGAAAGTTGTGTCTCCGGCAAGCGCTTCAACCACGTCCGGTGTCAGGCAGCGCACAAAAGCCATAGCCCCCTGATCGGGTCTACCGAGCACCTTTTCGAAGGCCTTGGCGACAAGACGCCCATACAGTTCAGTCCACACCATTGTCACGCTCCTCCAGGCGCTGAAACCGTGGTCTCAGTTGTTTCATCGACTCAGCATCATTCACTCCTACAAGGAGTCCCAGATCGCGCAGCCGCCGCTCCAGGACAAGACGATTCAGCCGCAAGAGTTCGTTGGAGATCGTCATCCCGGGCGCTGCCTGATCAACACAGAACCCATACCGCTCGCGAAGAATCTGTATAAAGTCTTTGAGCGACAGTGTTCGATAGCCGCTCTTGTTGGCAGGTCGCAAGACGTGGAGATGCACCAGATAGTCGAGCACCGAGTCGGTGAAAACCAGCGAGCGAAGGTCGCTCCTCTTGCTTGGACCGCCGACGTCAATTTTGCGAATGACTGCCCGCCTCGCAGCCAGACCATTCGGGCGGCCGATTATGAAGGCGGAGTCCAGAAGTGCGACGACATTGTTTTGTGTGCTCTTGCGCCCTTGCAGGTATGTGAGCGCTTCCGCCAGGCGCCAGGCCGGGTTCGGCTGAGTGCGGTCGTTTCTCATCATCTCAGCAGTTTCGGGATAGTCCTCTTGCAGGCGGTCGGCCAGTTCTGCGGTCTTGCGCTCCAAATCATACAGAATCGGCTGTGCTTCCTCCCTCCGCTGGTGAAGGAGTTCGCCTAGCAAGTTAATCCAGTCGGTGGCGTAGGGCCTCGTTTGGATGCCCAGTTTTTTCAGTTTGGGGTCATATCGTGCACCGTAGTCCAGCAGCCGCAGCGCCATCAGGACCACCGGGAAGCGTTCGATGCGCCGCATGAAATCGTCCATCGACTGCTCGGCCAGCGCCCGCAGACTGCGTTCAACGCCGTTCGAGCAATCCACGAACAGATATGTCGGCTGTTGTTCGCGCTGCTCGCGGATTTCCCCTGTCTCAGCCCACTCAAACAGGAGTTCGATGACGCTCGTGACGATCGTTGTCAGCCCAACGGCCACGCACGACTCTAGCAGTTCGACAAAGGCATGCCGAGGAATAACGCCCGCGTAGGTACGAACAAAGCGCCGGATGTCTTCAGAGAAATGCTGGGCCGCTTGCTCGGCGACAGGACGCTGATTCGAAATCCGCTCTCCTTCGCCGCGCAGCTTGTCAGGCGCCGCTCCCAGTTGCTGCGCAAGCCGGATCATTAAGAGCTGGTCGATGCCCACCGCTGTTTCTTCCTGAAAACGATCGGCGGCGAGATCACCCAACGGTCTCTCGTGCACCACCCCCTGATGGAATGCCTTAAGCAGCACGTTATCTTCAAAGCCTCGGCCGATGGCGAACCAGCTCTTTTCATTCTGCTGATTCGCTTGCACATTATCCCCCTTCTGATCTGCCAGCATCGCCACGATCATCTCGGGGACGTAACGAAGGTGGGCCACCGCGTCCGGGAGATCGACCCAGCTTGCCATGTAGTGCGCCGGGGCGACGCGTTGTACCTGCTCGTGTCTCCCCAACGCGCGCTTGGTATTCTCCAAACAGAAGCACAGCAGCGAGTCTCCGAGAATGGCCTGCACGGTCTCGTCTTGAAAGCCTTCGAACGACTCAGTCTCTGCCAGTTTGTTCGCCACGCGCTCGATCGTGGCCGCCCTTCTGCGTTCTTTTGCTGTTCCGGCATCGCTGCCGAAGGTTTCGAGAAACTTCCCTTTCCCGCGGCGATGCCCGAAGCGGAACATATAGAAAACGGCGGGAAGCACTGCAGAGAGATCGAAATCCTGAACGGAGACCGGCAGAGCTTTGTCGTAGTTTCCTGTCCAGATCTCCCGGGTCATGCGGCGACCGAGTACATCGTCCACGATGGATCGGGCCGTAATGTGTGTCCTGACGGCGCTCATGTCTGGGCTCCTGACGCAAGGGCAGTGATGATCATCCGCTGTCGTGGGCCGCTTTCAGTCTCGCGGATAGCCGCGGAAACTTGGTAGATCGCTGCATCCTGCATTGGGTTCCATGCCAGCAGTTCCCGTTCATCTTCGCGAACAAGACGCTGCACGAAGATGGACAGGTGAGCAAAAGTGTCGTCCGTCGAGACGTCACCCAACTGGTATCCGTCGGCAAGCTCCAGCAACAAATGGAATAGTTCGGCGCCCAAGCGCAGGCGTTCTTCGTTGCGGCCATTGCGATAACGATAGACCAGAAAGGCCTGCCGATGCAGCCGCTCGACCCCTTCCGTGTCGAGCGGAAGGTCCGCTTCGATCCGGAAGGCGCTGAGTGGTTTCTCCACCCAAAATGCTGTCTCCGTAGGTGTGCGAGGCGTGACGCGCAGCGGCACCACACCAGGCCGGTCAAGTGCTTGAGGCGGCAAATCCTCCAGTCGCGAAATTCCTTTGCACAGAAGTTCGCAAACTTCTGTCAGCTCGTGCTCGTCAGCCAGCGGCAAATTTCGAAACCGACGCAGATGCCGACCCCGCGCGAGGTCCAGCGCATCGCGATTCCCGGCGACCTGCTCAATATCTTCCGGAGTCCATTCGAAGAAGGCCCGCCGCCGGGCGGATTCCAAAGTGAGCTGGGGGTAGTGCGGAGCAGTTTTGGCACTGTCTGCGGCGGGTGTGCTCAACAGGTACCGGTCAATCTGGGGATGCGCTTCCAACGCTGGATCAAAGTGAGCGAGTTCGCCGAGCACTTCGCCCTGCCGTGCCGGCGAATCCGCCGAGAACGCGCGGTTCCAGTAAGGAAGCGCGCCGGTCTCCAACTCCGCGTGATAGTTGTCGCAGAAGTGGATACCGAACAAGATGTAGACCAGGGCGGCTCGTAATTCGCGCATGGTGATGTGCGCTTCACCACGCAGGTGGACGGCCTGCAGCGCCTCGAACAGCCGCTCACGGGCGCGCGAGCGAACTCTCGGTTCCGCCAGAGCGGGTAGAGTGTCAGGGCCAAAAACGCGAGCCGCCCCGAAAACCTCGCAACGTTCCTTCGCCGAACAGGACTGGCACGGCGACCAAATCTTGTCCGCTTGTTCGCCACCGTATAGGTGGTCCATCAGACGCCCCAGAAAAGTGGCCTCGATTTGCTTCCGGTCTGGCGTGATGCCTCCAACAAGTGACCGCTGATTGAGGCTGATGAACCGAATGTGTGATTCCTGCGTGGTGGTCTCCTGCTGGAGCAATTTATAAAGCACCGCGACCAACGGTGTTTCGTTGCCTCCGTGGCGTCCCTTGTATCCCTCGACCCACTCAAGCAAGCGGCCGTCATTGATGGCCAGCAAATGGACGATGTCTTGATTCGGCGGCCCGTCCTGGAACGGTGCCAGGAACTTGTCGAGGATCTCGTCGGCCGAACGTCCCCGCCACGAGGCGGAGCCATCCAGGTTCATACGTACTAATGAACTATTGGGAACAGACCCTTCTAGGATTCGCTCGGAAGACTGATGTGTCCCCAGTCCAAGCCGGGTCGCCAGGTGCTGAAGCAGCGCGGTCTTTCCGTCACCGGCATTTCCACAAAGGATCACAAGCCGGACGCGTCGCTCGCGGATGTCGCGAACCAGTGTCTCCTCCAGAACGGTTTCCACATAGGTTTGCGCGGCGAACTCCGTGTCGAGCCCGCGCGTTTCGCGGTTGCCCCAGCGTGAGCCGGGATACGACTGCAAGAGGGACCGCAACCACTCCACTCGCTGTTCGCGCAATTCCGGTTGTGAGCCTTGCTGTTCAGTCTGCTTCAAGGCTGCGGATATCTGCGGCTGTTCCGGTTTACCTTCTTCGACCGGTGTCGTTGTTTCCCTTAGTTCTTGTACCTTCAAGGCGGCAAGCGCCTCTGCCACGTTGGCGAACCGCAACCGAGGGTCGGGGTGAGTCGCCTTGTCGAGGAATGCCGCCAGGGTTTGGCATTCCTCGCGGTTCACGCCTTCCCAATTCAGGCCTCGTTTCTTATCCAGTTCTCCACCGTAGCGGAACGGCTCCTTCTCGAAGATGATGTGGAAGAAGCTTGCAGCCAGTGCGTAAATGTCGTCCGAAGGAGAAGCAAGCTGCTTTTCCTGATACGAAGGTGAGCAATACAGAACCGTGCCCGGGGCTGCCATCGGCTCGCCAATCTTGCGGACGAAATCATAGTCGGTCAGCACCAGGTCGCTCCCTGAGACGATTAGGTTGCGAGGGCTGACGTCGCCGTGTATGAGGCCATTTCGATGGGGCACATCGAGCGCCTCGCAGATGATGCGTAACCACCGCAAGGCCAGTGCCTCGCTCGAAGCTTCCTGTTGCTCTTCCGCGAGCAGCGAGAACACGCCAGCGAACTCAGCGAGCGGTGCACCGGAGATCCACGTCATCAATGCGATGAACTCGTTCTCCTGCCATTCCCTGGCCACTTCGAAGATCGTGGACAGTGCCGTATGCCGCAGATGAGATCGCACAAGACTGTATGCCTTCAGAACGCGCTGACCCGTCTCGCCGTTGTGGGCGACCTTGGCCACGTACGTCCCCAGATCCTCTCTTGTAGCTCGGTCGATTTCCACCACCTTGAATGTCGTCCCCACGCCGCCCGAACCCAGGCGTGAGATGATGCGATAGTCGCGGTCGCGGAAGCGAATGACCTGATCCTCAGTCCAGAATCGGGCTGGTGGTGGAGCCGGTGGCGGGACCGATTCGCCAAGCAGTTCCGAGAGGGCCGCGTCAAGATCTCGCAATGTGCCACGCTGATCTGGTTCCCTGGCCAAACCATGCTCGAAGACCTCTGCCGTTCGCCGGCTCAGATCATCCTCCCGGCTTTGGAACAGATGGCTAAGACAGGCGCAGAGCGAATACAGATCCGAGCGCTGATCGGCGACGGCCAAGCCTTGTGCTTGAACCTCGGGTGCGACCGTGGCCAGGTACTGCCCCGCCGGCAGGCTGCTGGAAGCCACACTAATTTCGGACGGGATTTTTGTGCGTTCAAAACCCGTGAGGATCGGCGAATTGTCGTGCTTGACCAGGATCGTTCGGGGAGTGAGGTTTCGATGGATGATGGGTTCGTCGTCCGTCCCTGCATGGTGCAATTCGGCCAAGGCCCGAACGACATTTCGCGCGAATGCGAGCCGGCTGCTCGCCGTCCATGTCATGTCGGTGGCTCGGTCCTCGATGCAGGGCGCCGCCGGATCAACGACCGTAAAGAAAAACATCTCCCCTTCGTATCCGGGGGCGTCCTGATAGGAATCCAGAATCCGCGGCGCCCAGGGGTGGAGTTGCAAGCGGTGCAGCGCTTCAAACTCCCGCTTTGCCTTAGCTTCAGCGTTTTTGTCATCGCTGGCGGACAAATCGTAGAGATGCAACACCACCCGATCGCGCCGTGCGGGGTGGCTTCCCTTGTAGATACGGTGGAAACGCTGGTCCTTGGGGGTTTGGAGTTCCAGGTTGACGTACCCGGCCAGCCGCCTCAGTGATCCGTCGGTGGCCACCACGCTTCGGGGCTGCAAGATGCTGGCCAGCCGCTTCACTTGTTGAGGCGACAGCACCCGCGGCGCATCAAAGTCGATGGCGGCTTTCCAGTCGTTCAGCGTGTGAAACCCGACGCCGCGCACTACCTGGCTGGCAATCCGCTTTACCTTGGATGGATCCTGAGTGAGTAGGATCGCACCATCTACGCGGGGAAGTTCGGGGACGACGCGGCGGAGCGTGGTTCCAACTTTGCGAGCCTTGTTCGTCAGTCGATCGGCTTCATTCTCCACGTTGATCTTATTTTCATCGACCCGTTGAGCTGTCCAGTGTTTGATTTCAATCACTCGAACCCCAGATTGTCCGATCGCGACGAGGTCGATTTCGTCGGACTGGAGCTGATGAGTGACGGAAAATGCTAGGTTTGTGAGCAGGATCCACTCTGCATCGCCCGGTTCAGATTGCAGCCGACTCTTCAAATGCTCGAAACCCTTCAGCTCACTCTCATTTGCCGCCGGGCCACAGGGGAAGAGCATTACTCTCATCTTCTTACCTCCAAGTAGTCCCTGGGGGGTGCCCCCTTAAGCGCGGGGTTGTCGCACTCGATGGCGCTCATCGCGTCATCGACTAGCTTGCCGATGGTGGGCTGCAGAGCGCTAGCTATGAGACGTGTCCAGCGCGCTTCCTTCGGCATCCAGGAGATGTTTGTGGCGCGGTACGCGTCGGGGTATTCCGGGTCGGCGCCTTCCGCCTTCTGCGCGGCGAGTTCGTCGGGCTTGACCTCGAAGGCATCGGAGATGTACTTGAGGAAGATCGAGCCGAGGACGACGTGCTTGTACTCGGCGGCGTCCATGTGGCCGCGCAGCTTGTCAGCAGCAGCCCACGGCTTCTCCACGAAGCCGGGGTTCGCGCTGTTGCCTTTTGTCTTTTCCGTTCGCTTGCCTTTAGACATTGTCGTTACTGTTCACCCATGTGAGTTCATACCCCACTATGCACCAGTTGATCACAGCCGGTATAGCGCAAGATTGAATTACGCTGGTCGCCGATCAGATCAGCTTCCTGCACCTGAATGTCGGCGCTGGGCAGCATCAATGGCGCTTCGCCATCCCAATTCTCAGTCAGAATAGCATCGCTATCAAGCTCGCGCTGTGCTGCCGTAGGATGCAGGAGATGACAATATCAGGCTAGAAGCCGTTCCTCAAACCACTGATCGAAATCATCTTCGCTACGGCTGTTTTGGAATTGATGTTCAGTCAGCACAGCTATGAGAGCGTTCTTGGCGTAGAACCGTATCATGGACAAATCTGCATCAGTGACCTGCACACTGCCGGAGTGCACTATCTTCGATCGCGTGCGATAAAGCTCGGAGACACGCCTCTGGATTCTTTGCTTTGCTTCAAACGTCAATCCAAGAAGGTGCGCACAACGCATTCTCAGTCGGTACGTCAGCTCAGATTCTACTTTGCTGCCCAGCAACAGACTCTCGAGTGAGATGGCATACAACAGGAAGGCTTCCTCGCGTCTTTCGTCGATAGTCGCTCGACCAGCCCACTGGAATGCCGACAGGATTCGGTCCTCGAAACTATTGCGCTGTCCATTAGCCAAGATATCAGCGACGCGTCTGAAGCCAAGCTTCGCACTCTTGTCCGAGTCCATTTCCGCTAGAGACAGGTCAGCCAGGGGGCCCCTCACTGACTGGCGAATTACAAATTCTGGCCTCTCTCCTTCCTTGAAGGCTGGCTGCAAGTCGACGAGCCGATCTCCCTCGCCAGGAAGGAAAACATGCGCGCAATCCCCGCTGGGGTGAATCACGTCGGCGTAGAAGTTGACCACATCCAGGGTCAGCCGTAACTCTCGGAGCGCTTGATCATAGGCGGCAGTCTGATCAACCGCCTCCGCATCGACGCGCGCTATTACTTTGCCTCCAAACTGGTCGCGCAACTCCTTCGCGAAATCCTCTTTGAATGCATGCTTCTGTTCTGGAGTGTTCGTTCCACTCTCGATGATCACATTGGTTTTGTCGAGCAACTCACTCATGCGTTCCTCATCCGCCTGATAGAACCTGACCTTTCCGATGTCAACCGGAAGTCCTGCTGGGGCAAGCCCTATCACGCGGATATGGACACTCCAGAAACTTGGCTTGGTCGCGAGGGCAGCCTGAAGCTCCTTGAGCGATTCACCGAGTCTCTGATCCAATGAAGTGTGTGGAAATGCGTTAACTGCATCAAGTGCCCTGAGAACCGCTACCTGAAGTAAGGATTCGACGGCTTTTCGGCTAAAGTATCCCGTTGCCGCTACCGTCTTGTACAGACCGTCGAGACATCTCTTATACTGAACAACCTCGTCCTCCCATAGAATCAGTCCACCCAGATCTCTATGTGAGAACCATAGTGTCGGCTGATTAGAGGGAACTGGTTGATTCCCCTTCGCCGCGATCTCTTTGATGAATGCTGAAAGCTCTTTAAGTGTCTCGTTCAGGCTCATGTTAATTCGGACGCCATCTGGCCAAACAATCGATCCTACTTCATGGGTCTCGCCGCGAGCCGGGTTGGCTCCTCCTGGATCGCCAGTCACGACGCGAAAATCACAACGAATCGAGCCGTCCGCGACACCGCAAGCGCGCGGACGGCTCTCAATGAGTACGATGTCAGACGACCCTCAGCCGACTTCGCGCCGATGATTCCCCCGGGATGTCCCCCAACATCGCGGCGCATTTTTATCTCGCGCCTGGCGCAATTTTACTCTTGAATAGGGTAACGGTCAATAGGCCCGCCGTGCGCAACCCATAACACGACGACCTGAATAGGCCCCTCGGACAGGCGGTTACGGCTCGACCTGGTTGTGGCGTCCTGTCAATCGACCCGCGTCCGCCCGTCGCCGGTGGCGAGATGAACATCAGCTCGGCGGGCGTTTAGCCGAAGGTCAGGTCGTCGGCCTGCTCTTCGTCGATCGGCCAATCCGGGCGCGTACGCAGGTATTTGACCAGCCATTTGAAGTTGCGAATGGACTGGATGTCGGCGATGTGGGCATATTGACATCTCCCGAAATGGTGATAAGATTAAGTTAGTAAAAAAGCCGTGAGGCTTCTCCCGCTCCGCGAAAAGTCGCCGACTGTGGCGGCCTGCCCCCTTCTCCTGTGAAGGATTGGGCTAGCGGAGCGGGTTCTGTTATCCGCGAAACTCCAGCAGTCGTTTCAACTTCGATTCAATCATCTCGTAAGCGCCTGCCTCGTCCGCAGTATCGCGGCGCAGGATCGCGCCCGCGACCAGATCGGCGATCTGGATCAGCGATTCGCTCCTCGACCGCTTGGCCAGCACGCGCTTGAAGTGTCGCGGAATGCCGCGCGCTTGCATGAAGCGCCGCAACTCGGCCCGTAGCCGCGCCGCCGATCCGAACTCGTCCAGAATCAGCGTCGCCCCATCGCGCGCAGTGGGTGGGATCAACTGGATCAGTTCGGTCAAGAAGTACACATAGAAATCCAGCCCGCGCATCACCCGAAACGGATCGGGCAGTGTCGTCTTGTCCACGACGACGGCCCATGCCTCGAAGTCGGCTTCGGCCAGTGTCTCGAAGGCGCGGCGGCGCAAGGCGCGTGACGATAGCGTGTTGAACTTAAACTCGTAATCTCGCGGAAGCGCAGAACTCCGGCGCAGGTCGGCCAGTTGTTGGCGCAGCCCGTCAGGCTCGGCAGTCGCGATCGCGGCCACGACGAAGTAGCGCAACGCACCCTTCCCGAAAGCAAAGCTGACATCGCCCGACTCGTCGCCGGCAAAGGTCAGGGTGATCATCGCTCAGTTTAGCTCCATCCACGCTTTGAGTGTCGGCCTCACGCCGACCGGCGCTTGCGTCGACTTGAGGTACGTGTTGGCGATGTGCCTCTCGGCCTTTCTCCTGACCGTTTCATCGGCGAAGTTCGACGCCTGCTAATCTCTCTAGGTATCCACCCACCTCAGCCCGGTCCAACACCGAAAGGATAGTCTTGACCAGAGCTTGCGCCGACTCCACACTGAGCTCCACCGCGACTCGGGTGCCTGGCCCCTGCGCCTCATTCACAAAGTCGATATTCAGCGCATGTTCCAGCGGCGCATGGAAGGGATGATCATACGACACGTTCGCCTGACGCAGACCGAACCAACCGCTTGTCCCTTTGCCGCTCCCCTCGATCTCCACTTGCTTGACAATCATCGTGCACATCCTCGCACTCCTTTGAGGCTCAACCGGCCGGCTATGCTGACTTCGCCGGCGTACTGAGATACTTTTCCAGGAAGGCGAATATCTTCTGCCAGCCGTCTACCGCCTGCGCCTGCCGATAGTCCCGCCGGTCATAGTAGAAGAAGCCATGGCCCGCGCCAGGATACATGTGGAACTCGTAGCTCTTGCCGTGCTTCTTGAGTTCCTGCTCATGTTGGGCGACCTGTTCTGGCGTGGGGTTTCGGTCGTCCGCGCCGAAGAGACCCAAGAGCGGGCAGGACAGGTCTTGGGTGTACTCGATCGGGGCGACGGGTTGCCTGGGCGTGAGATCTTCCTGGGCCATCACCACACGCCCGCCCCAGCAGTCCACGGCCGCGTCAGAGCCTTTCACCCGACACGCGACGAGGTAAGCGTGCCGGCCTCCTGAGCAAGTGCCGAAAACACCAACTCTGCTGTTGCTATAGGGCAGCGCGCGCAGGTACTGCATTGCCCCCGCGACATCGCCCACGGCTTGGTCGTCCGGAACACCCCCGGCGGCACGCACCTTGGCTGCCACATCCTCGGGAGTCCCATGTCCGGCACGATAGTAGAGATTGGGAGAAATCGTGGCATAGCCATGATGAGCGAACTTGCGCGTCGCCTCCCGGTACCATTCATCCCAGCCGGGTGCGTGGTGGATCACGACCATACCCGGGAAAGGCCCCTGGCCCAAGGGTCGAGCGAAATAGGCATTGATGACCTCGCCGTGATGACCCTGGTGCACGATGGTTTCGGCCAGCATCCCTTCGTACATATCCGTTTGATACATCGTTTCCCCTCCTGATTCATCCTCTTCGATTGTCAGACCACGCACTGATCATAGTCTCTGCGGTGCGTATCCGCAACACCCGGCATTTCTGGTGATTACCCTCTTACTCAACTCTCAGCCTCTTTCCATATTTTCTCCACAGCCCAGGCTCATTATGATGGCATTCTATGAGCTCGCCTGGCGGAAGGAACGCAGGCGCAATAAGCCACGGAGGTGGAACGTGTTACACGTCGATCACAAGTCGCTGCAGTCATCATCGACACCGGTGGAAGAATCTGTGCCGGCCCCCGATTGGTTCCATCGGGGGCCGGCCCTGGTATATCCCTACCGCGCCGGTTTGATCGGGGGCGCACTCGGCGGCCTGGCGATGATCGCCGTCGCGGTCGCTTTCGGCGCGCCGCTTGAGACGCTCACTCAGCTCAACGCGGCCGCCCTGACCGGCGGGCTTTTCCTGCACGCCGCGATTTCGATGGGGCTGGGATTCGTCTTCGCCCTGTTGCTGCCGACCCTGCCCGGCTCGCCGGTCCTCTGGTCGCTGCCAATCGGCACGCTGCTCTGGTCGCTGGCCGGCCTGATGGCCCTGCCACTGCTGAATCCGGTCATGGTCGATGCCGTGGACGTGCCGTCGTTTCTGGTTGCGCACCTGGTGTATGGGCTGGTGCTCGGGGCATGGATCGCTCGGACACCCAAAATTCGAGCTGACCGCTTATCCAACTCTCATCGCCTCTCCATAACTCCTCCACAGGCGACTGGCATACTGAAACCCGAAAGACTCTATGCAGAGTCATCCAAGTCAAGGAGAGGGTAGACATGAAGAGACTGATCTTAATCGGTGCAGCCGTGCTGTACGAAGTAAGCGAGACGTTCTTTCAGGATAATCGCTTCGCCGTTGCGGTCGGAACGACGCAGGCCATCGCCGGGGAGCTGCTGATCGATTTCGCTCAGCCGTCGAACACTCAGATCGGCGACATCGTCATCGACGTCAGCCAGTTCACGTCCGACGAATCGCGCCGCGACAACTTTATCCGCAACAATGCGCTGCAGTCGGCCCAGTATCCGCTGGCGACGTTCACGCCGCAATCGATCGACGGGCTGCCGGCGCAGATTGCCGAGGGCGAGAGCGTGTCGTTCACCATGACCGGCGATCTGACGGTGAAAGAGACGACGCGCAGCGTGACGTGGAATGTGACGCTGACCCTGGACGGCGATCGCATCGTCGGCACGGCATCGACCGAGATCCTGATGTCCGACTTCGGCGCGGGGCCGATCCAACTCGCTTTCCTGGCGACGGAGGATCAGGTGAATCTGTTCTTCGACTTCGTCGCCGTGTCGGCGGCGGCCTGATCACTGACCTGATCCACTTGTTCGGCGGTAACTGCTCACGCGTCATTGCCACCCCGCTGAGATTGCTTCGCAAAAAGACGCTCGCAATGACGCGCGGGGCAGGTGAGCGATCCTGAGCGGAGCGCAGCGGAGTCGAAGGATTGCGACGAAGCAATCCCCTGGCCGGCCGGGGGATTGCTTCGCAGAAAGATGCTCGCAACACATGCGGTGCAGTGCTCCCGTGACGTTGGGCTGAGTAGTTACGTTTGGCGAAGGTCTTGGGGAACCATTCCCGTAGCCACGTGGAGGGGGTCAGACCGAGTCGCCGGGGTTTCGTGCCGGCGAAACTGCGTGTTGTACAGCGTCGCGTACAGCCCGCCGCGCGCCAGCAGTTCGGCATGCGTTCCCCGCTCCACGAGCTTCCCTTCGTTCATCACCAGGATCACGTCCGCCGCCAGGATCGTCGAGAGGCGGTGGGCGATCACCAGGCTGGTGCGGCCCCGGAACAGCGGCTTCAACGCCTCCTGAATCAGTGCTTCCGACTGTGAATCGAGCGACGACGTCGCCTCGTCGAGTATGAGAACACGCGGGTCTTTGAGGATCACGCGCGCGATGGCGACGCGCTGCTTCTCGCCCCCTGAAAGGCGATAGCCGCGCTCGCCGACGATTGTCTCAAAGCCTTCCGGCAGGCTCTTGATGAAGTCGTAGATGTTCGCCACTGTGCAGGCCGCTTCGAGTTCGGCCTGCGTTGCGTCGGGCTTGGCATACAGCAAGTTAGCGCGGATCGTATCGTGGAACAGGTACGTCTCCTGCGTGACCATGCCCATCGCATTCGAGAGCGTGGCGAGCGTCACGTCGCGCAGATCGCGCCCGTCGATCGTGATACGGCCGGCGGTCGGATCGTACAACCGTGGCAGCAGGTAGGTGATGGTCGTCTTGCCCGCGCCGCTCGGCCCGACCAGCGCCGCAAGCTGTCCCGGTGCAATCTCGAAGCTGACGTCCGAGATCGCCATCTGCCGCGCGCTAACCGGCTCGTAATCTGGGCCGGACGGGCCGGTGCCCATCATGCGCCACATGCCCATGCCAAACCGCTCGGTCGATTTTAGCCGTGGCGCTTGCCGGGCGGCCGCGCGCAGGGCGCCACCCTCGATGAGCAGCGCGTCGCCGCCCTCCGCATCGACCGCACTCTCGCCACCCAGCACAGGCCGGGCCGCCGGATCGATTTCCAGGTAGCTGAACGAAACATTCTCGAACCGGACTCGCCCGCGCACGTCGCGCACGACCATCCCGCCCGGCCTGTCGTCGATCTCGACCGGCAGATCGATGACCTCGAACACCCGCTCGAAGCTGACCATCGATGTGGCGAAGTCGACGCGCGCGTTGACCAGGCCCGAGATCGGGCCGTACAACTGGATGAGATACGCGGCGAAGGCGACGATGGTGCCGACGGTGAACACGCCCTGGAACACCAGGTGGCCGCCGATCCAGAACACCAGCGCGGTGCCGACCGCGCTGACCAGCCCCAGCCCTAAAAAGAACCACTGGCCGACGACCGCCGAGCGCACGCCGATGTCGCGCACCGCTTCGCTGCGCTCGCGGAATTTCTTGAAGTTTTCGGGTTGACGCCCGAAGAGCTTCATCAGCAGCGCGCCGCTGACGTTGAGCGTCTCGTTCATCTGCGCGCTCATCTGGCCGTTGAGGTCCATCTGCTGGCGGGTGATGTCGCGCAGCACGCGGGCCACGCGCCGCGAAGGGAGGATGAACAACGGCAGGATCGTGACGCCCAGCAGCGTCAACCGCCATTCGAGCGAGAGCATGATCGCCAGTGTGAAGACGACGTTGATCAGGTTGGTGATGATGCCGATCAGCGTGCCGGTGATCGCCCGTTGCGCGCCGACCACGTCGTTGTTCAGGCGCGCCATGATCTCGCCGGTCTTGGTGTGGGTGAAGAAACGCAGCGACATGCGCTGCATGTGCGCGTACAGCGCCTGGCGCAAGTCGCAGATCAGGCCTTCGCCCATTTTGGCGGAGGTGTAGCGCTGCGCCACGCCGATCAGGCCGCTGACGACCGGGATGCCGATCATCGCCAGCGCCAACGTGTTGAGCTGGGCGACGTCCCCGGCCGGCAGCACATGGTCGATCAACTGCCGGTAGAGCAGAGGCGGAACCAGGCCGAGCAGTGTCGTCAGCCCGATCGCCGCCAGCACGAATACAATTTGCGCCAGGTAAGGCCGGGCGTAGCCCGCGACCCGCCGCAGCAAAGGCCGGCTGATTTCGGGCCGCTGCTTCTCGTCAGCCGACATGAACGTCCACCAACCGCCGCCGCCTGCATGAAACATGCTTATGCCTCTCAAGGAGAGAATGCTTCAATTGTACCGCTTTGCCGAACGAGTGGCGAGTGCTGAGGCGTGAAAGTCCACGACCGTGTTCCTCGGCGCGATTGCCGGCATCTCGCTGGTGGTCGGCGGCATCGGCGTGATGAACATCATGCTGGTGTCCGTCACCGAGCGCACCCGGGAAATCGGGTTGCGCAAAGCGGTCGGCGCGCGGCGGGGCGACGTCCTGTATCAGTTCTTGACGGAGACGCTCACGCTATCGGTGCTGGGCGGCGTGATCGGCATCCTGGCCGGCGCCGGCGTCTCGTCGCTGGTGAATGCGTCGGGGTTGATCGATACGGTGGTGTCGATGGAGTCCGTCGTGCTGGCCTTCGGTTTTTCGGCGGCGGTGGGTGTGTTTTTCGGCCTCTATCCGGCCAATCGGGCGGCGGGCTTGAAACCGATCGAGGCGCTGCGGTACGAGTAAGGCCGCCCTTCAACACCTGCCTTCTCAAATGAAGTGAGGCATCACTTCGCCGGCGAGCAACTCCATGCTCTCGCGATCGTTCTTGAACAGACTGCATATGAATGTCTGAACGCCCACATCCTGGTAGCGGCCGACGAGTTCAACGGCATGTGACACCGTCACGGCGAATCCGCGAAACGGATCAGGCAGAGCCAGTCGCTCACGCTTCGCCTTCAGTTTCGCCTCGTCCCGCGCCAGGAGCAGGCTCGTGAGGTTGGTGCGCTCGATCTCCTCAAAATCCCGGCCTTCCGCTTCACAGTGCCGGAGCAGGATTTCATATTTCCCCTTCACGACTTCCGGACTTCCGAAGATGTTGCAGGCGTCCCCCACGCGGGCGACGGCGCGGAGGGTGAACTGTTCGCCGCTGCCGCCAATCATGATCGGTGGGTGTGGCTTCTGCACTGGCTTCGGTTCGAGAATCGCTTGGTCAGTGCGGAAGTACCTTCCATGAAAGGCTGCGTGTCCCTCAGTCCACATGGCCTTGATCAGCCGCACGGCTTCCTCCATCTGATGGATGCGGCGCGCAGGGCGTTCTGGAAACTCCCAGCCGTACTGGTCGTATTCGCCTCGGTACCACCCCGCACCGATGCCCAGCGTGAGCCGCCCTCGGCTGATGATATCTACCCCGGCTGCCATTTTGGCTAACAGGGCAGGGTTGCGATAGCCAACCGAGGACACCAGGGTGGCGAGTCGCATCTTGCCGGTCACTGCGGCGAGTGCGGCGAGAACCGTCCATCCCTCCATGAATGGCTCGTCGGGTGCGCCGACGTTGGGGATCTGAATCAGGTGATCCATGACCGAGAACCACGAAAAGCCGTGCCTTTCCGCCCACTGCGCCTTGCTCTTCACCTCTTCAAAGATCTCGTGTGGATTGGAGTCGAATAGCCATGATGGATTGTGGATACCGAAGTTCACGCCTCCTCCTGATATTCGCGCGTGTGCACGCAAATGTTGTCAGTCGTTACAGTGCTCGCCAAACCGCGTCCTCGCGGTTGGCCGCCCGCGGGGACGCGGGCGATGAGCCACCTGACATGTTTTGCGTGCACACATTCGCGCTAACGTCTTGACAAATATGATAAGCGTGTGGTATAAACATCATACCACCATACCTCATTACAGCGCAAGCCTTGAAATACACACCGATTCAAGCAGAACGGCTCTACGAGCGCATTGCTCAACAGGTCGAGCAGCGGCTCCTCACCGGCGATTTGAAGGTCGGCGATCGGTTGCCGCCTGAGCGTGAGCTGGCGGAACAGTTCGGCGTCAGCCGGACAGCCGTGCGCGAGGCGGTCAAGGCGCTTCGACACAAAGGGCTGGTCGAGGTCCAGCCAGGCCGAGGGACCTTTATCACCAACGGCACGTCGCGGGCGGTGCGCCATTCGCTCGACTTGCTTATGAAGATCGGGGGAGCCCACGGCTCCGCCAATCTGGTGGAGGTGCGCGAGATCATCGAACCCGAGATCGCCGCCCTTGCCGCCGCTCGCGCGACCGAAGAGCACGTTGCGGCGATGCGCGAGGCGGTCGCGACGATGGACACCGCTCTGCAAGACCCTGACGCATTTATCGAAGCCGACCTCGACTTTCACCTGGCTCTGGCCGAAGCGACGCAGAATGCGCTCATTCCCACGCTGATCGATTCGATCGTCGACCTGCTGCGCGAGCAGCGAGCGCGCATCTTCCGCGTCGACGGCGGCCCGCAGCGCGGCCAGTATCACCACAAGCGCATCCTTGACACAATCGTTCGGCGCGATCCCGAAGCAGCCCGCGAAGCGATGCGCGCGCATCTCCGCCAGGTTCGCGAAGACAGTGAGGCCTCGGTCCGCATGAGCGGCTGAGGCTTCGCGTTTTGGAGGAGAGGGATGTCCAATCTCGGCTTTGTCGGCTTGGGCGTCATGGGCAGCCGCATGGTCAAGCGACTGCTGGACGCCGGGCACGCCGTCACCGGCTACAACCGCACGAAATCGAAAGCGCAGTGGCTGCTCGACCAGGGAATGCGCTGGGCCGATACGCCGCGCGCAGTGGCTGAAGCGGCTGATGTCACCTTCAGCATGGTGACGGACACGACGGCCCTGAAAGCCATCGCCGAAGGCTCCCACGGCATACTCGCCGGATTGGGGCCGGGTAAGGTCTACGTGGACATGAGCACCGTCAGCCCGGCGGCCAGTCGGGACCTGGCCGCCCGTGTCGAGGCTCAAGGCGCGCATATGCTGGACGCGCCGGTGTCGGGCAGTGTCGTCACACTCGAAGAGGGCAAACTGTCGATCATGGTTGGCGGTGACGCCGGCACGTTTGAGAAAGTCAGGCCGGTTCTGGAAAGCATCGGCCCGAAGGTGACGCATGTCGGCGGCAATGGCCTGGCTGTGTCGATGAAGATTGCGACCAATCTGAGCCTGGCGGTGCAAATGCTGGCCTTCAGCGAAGGTGTGCTCCTGGCCGAGAAGAGTGGCATCCGGCGCGAAACCGCCGTCGAGGTGCTGCTCAACAGCGTCATCGCGTCGCCGATGGTGAAGTATCGCGGTCCGTTTGTGCTGAGCATGCCGGACCAGGCGTGGTTCGACGTGAACATGATGCAGAAAGACATGAACCTGGCGCTGGAGATGGGGCGACAACTGGATGTGCCGCTGCCGACGACCGCCATCACGAACGAGCTCCTCACGGCGGCGCGCGGCATGGGACTGGCCGAACAGGATTTCGCGGTGGTCTTCCAAGTCCTGGCGCGCATGGCAGGGATTCCTATCCGATGAATTCTCACAATCCGCCGTTCCCGAAACCGGATGCCGAGCAATGGCTCCACATGTACGAGCAGATGGTGAAGATCCGCGAGTTCGAGGAGAAAGTGAACGAGCTGTACACTCAGGCCATCATGCCCGGACTGGCACACCTTTACATCGGCCAAGAAGCGGTCGCCGTGGGCGTGTGCGAAGCATTACGGCGCGACGACTACATCACCAGCACACATCGCGGGCACGGCCACTGTCTGGCTAAGGGCGCTTCGATGGAGCGCATGTTCGCCGAGTTGCTCGGCAAGGAGGCCGGTTACTGCCGAGGTAAAGGTGGTTCGATGCACATCGCCGATCAGGACACCGGTAACCTGGGTGCGAATGCGATCGTTGGCGGGAGCGCGGGTATCGCCACCGGCGCGGCGTTCTCGGCAAAACGGCTCGGAACCGGGCAGGTCGCGGTGTGCTTCTTCGGCGAAGGCGCCTTAGGACAGGGTTTGCTATACGAGGTGATGAACCTGGCCCAACTCTGGAAGCTGCCTGTGATCTACATTTGCGAAGACAACCTGTACAACGAGTACACACACTACACCGAAACGACAGCCGGTGATCTACTGGCGCGGGCGAAAGCTTTCGGCATCACCGCCGAGGAAGTGGATGGCCAGGACGTACGGGCCGTCTACACGACTGTTCAGCGCCTGGCCGAGCGTGTGCGCCGGGGCGAGGGGCCGGCTTTCCTGCTGTGCCATACGTACCGTTATCGTGGTCACCACGTCGGTGACGTCAACCGCACCTACTACCGGCCGAAGGAAGAAGAGCAGGAATGGATGGCGCTGCGCGACCCGCTGAAGAAACTCGCCGACTTCTTGATCGACCAGAAACTCGCCGATCAAAACGTGCTGGATCGAATTCAGGCAGATGTGAAAGCACAGGTCGAGGCGGCGGCGCAGTTCGCCATCGGCGCCCCGTATCCGGATGTGAGCCAGGTGGACCAACATGTCTATGCCTGACGCGAACGCCCGCGAGCTCACATTGGCCGAAGCTATTCGCGAGGCGCTCGCCGAGGAACTGCGCCGCGATCCTCGCGTATTCGTCGTCGGCGAGGATGTCGCGGAAGCCGGCACGGCTTTCAAAGTCCTGTCGGGACTGGTCGAAGAGTTCGGGCCGGAGCGCGTGATCGATTCACCCATCTCCGAGGCGGGCATCACCGGCCTCGGCGTCGGCGCAGCAATGACCGGCCTGCGCCCGGTGGTGGACATCATGTTCGGCGACTTCATCACGCTGACGATGGACCAGGTGGTGAATCAGGCGGCCAAGGTGCACTACATGTCCGGTGGAAAGCTCAAAGTGCCGATGGTGCTGCGCACGACTTTAGGCGCGACCCGCCGCTCCGCAGCGCAGCACTCGCAGTCGCTGCACGCGTGGTTCAGTCACATTCCCGGACTCAAAGTGGCTGTCCCCTCCACGCCCTACGACGCCAAGGGCCTCCTGAAGACGGCTATCCGTGACGATAACCCTGTGGCGTTCTTCGAAGACAAGATGATGTACAAACTGAAAGGCCCGGTTCCGGTTGAGGAGTACACCATCCCGTTCGGCGTCGCCGACGTCAAGCGCGTCGGCGCCGACGTGACGATTGTCGCCACGAGCAGTATGGTGCATGTGGCTCTCGGCGCGGCGAAGCTGCTTGAAGACATCGGGATCAGCGCTGAGGTCGTCGATCCACGCACCACTTTCCCACTCGACAAGCCGGCTCTGATCGAATCCGCCAAGAAGACGTCGCGAGCGATCGTCGTGGACGAGGGCTACGAGCGCTACGGCGTGACGGCGGAGATCGCGTCGGTCATTGCCGACGGCGCGTTCTATTACCTCGACGCGCCGGTCAAGCGCATGGGCGCGATGGACGTGCCGATCCCCTTCTCCCCGCCGCTTGAAGATGCGACGGTGCCGAACGAGCAGAGCGTCTTCGAGATGGCGAAGACGTTGTGTGGAAGGGCGTGAGTCGCGTGCGCGAAATGGTGCAGGCGGTGACGGAGAGCGCCTGAGAGCCTGTTTGAAAATGCTCTCCAACCGCGTCCGCGCGGTTGGCAACGCCCGCGAGGACGCGGGCTACCAGCAATTTTCAAATGCGCTCTGAGATTGGAGAGTGGCCCTGGCTACCAGCGTTGTCATGCCTGCGTTGGAGTTGGCGCAGGAAACGGGCAAACTGATCCGCTGGCTCAAGCGTGAAGGCGAAGCCGTCGCGAAGGGTGAGCCGATCATGGAGATCGAGACCGACAAGGTCACGGTCGAGATCGAAGCGATGGCCTCCGGCACGCTCGCCGGCATACGCGCGGACGAGGGCGATGTGATCCCGGTGGGGCGGACGATCGCCTGGATTCTTGCGCCCGGTGAATCCGTACCATCCGTGCAATCCGTGCCCGAATCCGTGTCTATGGCGACGGTCAGCGCTTCCCCGCTTGCGCGCCGGATAGCGGAGGAGCACGGCATCGACATTGCGCGGGTGAAGCCCGATGGCGGACGTGTTGAAAAGGCAGACGTGCTGGCGTACCTCACCCCCTCCCCGGCTTCGCCACCCCTCCCCCTCTCCCGACGCTTCTCGTCGGGAGAGGGGGAGGGGCCGGGGGTGGGGGTGAGGATGCTGGCCTCCCCCAAAGCGCGGCGACTGGCGATCGAGTGCGGCCTCGACCTGGCGACGCTGCACGGCTCCGGCCCAGGCGGCGCAG